>ERZ831773.1216-NODE-1216-length-28841-cov-75.923852_pt1 | contig 28841 bp, 24 predicted proteins | sample MGYA00519696_ERZ831773 | MGnify/ENA primary metagenome ERZ831773 (study PRJEB31850, sample SAMEA3708720) | human gut metagenome | biome: human gut; feature: human-associated habitat; material: faeces | place: China | collected 2014 ...
TCCCCTGCGGATTGTCTTTCTGTGTTTCCATATCAATCTTGAAAAGCTCAATCAACGTGTCCGTTACTTTTGGTGTATCAGATACTTTCAAAGTCGCTGTTTTTCCAGCTTCAACCTTTAAGGAATATATAGTTTTATCTACTTTATATCCTGCTGGTGCGGATAATTCCTTGATATAGACTGTGCCTGCTTTTACCTCTACAACATCTGTATTTCCGTTTTCATCAGTCGTAAGAGTGGCAAGCTGTTTCGTGCAGTTCTTATCAGAAAAGACACCGTATGTTGCACCAGCGATAGAGTAATTCCCGTTACCGTCTGTAATGCTGGTATTACTGGTAGCCTTTTTAAGTTTCGCATTTCCGATATTTAACTTCGCCCAGAATTGCCCCAATTCCTGCCCCTCGCCAGAGTAGATATAACCGCCACATTCATAACGTCCTTTATTTTCTTTGACAAAGGCTCTTGCACCAGAGAAAACTTCGTCCTGCGTTGCCTTTGGAATTTCATCATAAGAAGCTCTCACGTTGTCGCATTGCCAGCCAAGATGTACGCTCAATCTCTGCCAGACAACAAGCTGTCTTAAAAGGTAGGCGTGATTGTTGCTTATTCCGCTGTGGCTGTCTGTGTACTGTTTCACATATTCGATAGATAAGGCAACGTCGCTTATCTGGTCGGCACTCATACGGGTGCTTGCGTCAATTCTGGTCTTGTAGCCATTCCTAAAATCTGTGTTAATGTCGATACAGTAAGCGTCCTCGCCCTCGACGGTCAAATGTCCCTCGTTAAAAGTAGAACCAATCGAACCGTCATTCATTACTTTTTCAACGATACCGACACGCTCTTTTGACTCCGTCCAGTATTGCTTGCTTTCTGCATGAACGGGTGTCGTCGGTAAAGTAGTAACGACAGTTGCAAGAGCTAAGAAGCCAGTACACAATCGTTTTAACATCTTTTTCATAAATCTAATGCTCCTTTCATTTTGGGTAATAAAATAGCCGTCCAATAAGAACGGCTGGAAATAGAAAAGGAACGTCATGTTAGGCGTTCCATAGTCTATAAGTTATTCAATTTTTTCTTGTTTCAATACTGATGTGTTGTACCATATCTTTGCATATCTAGGAAAACTTGCGTATCAAGGCTCATTCGTTAGTAGTAAATAAGTAGTAAATTGATGTGTTTGTTTCCTTGAAAATGCTGATAGATACTGTGTTTTAGCGGATAATCAGATTTTTATTGTGTTTTTATCTTAAAAAACGAGGGGTAGAGGGTATAAGAGGCAGGATTGATTATCCGTTGCTAAAGCAAAGTATTAATGTTGAACTTAGCGAAGAAGACGAAAAAGAACTTGAAAGTGCGACAGCCGATATTATAAAAATCATATCGGCTGATTTGCCACCACAATATGAAAATAAAAAGATATGCAAATCATGTGCTTATTATGATTTGTGTTGTATTTGAGGTGATTAAATGCAGGAGAGCTATTATATATATTCAGCAGGCAACCTAACGCAAAAGGATAACACGCTCAGATTTACGACGGTTGACGGAAATGTAAAGGATTTGCCGATTGAAAATATAAAAGAAATTTATATTATGAATGAGATAACGGTTACCTCAAAACTTCTGAATTTATTTTCAAAATACGGTATACTTGTGCATTTCTTTAATTACTATCAGTTCTACATTGGCAGCTTTTGCCCTAAAGAAACCAAACTTGCAGGTCAGCTTTTGGTAAAGCAGGTGCTCGCTTACGGAGATTCTGTAAACAGACTTTCAATAGCACGAGAATTTATAGTCGCCGCATCATACAATATTTACAGAAATCTGAGATATTACAACGGCAGAGGCAAAGATGTATCGGCATATATGAGTTCTATTGAAAATCTGAGAAAGAAACTTCCAAATGTGCAGAGCATAGAGGAGCTTATGGGAATTGAGGGCAATATCCGTCAAGAATACTACAAGGCATGGAACATCATAATTGACCAAGATATAGAATTTGACAAAAGAGTTTATCACCCTGCGGATAATATGATAAACAGTTTAATTTCTTATGTAAACTCACTTGTGTATACCAAAACCCTTGCCGAAATTTATAAAACCCAACTTAATCCTACAATCAGTTATCTGCATCAGCCCGGTACAAGGAGATATTCTCTTGCGCTCGATGTGTCTGAGATTTTTAAGCCGCTAATAGCCGACAGATTAATTTTCTCACTGCTCAACCGCAAGCAGATAACAGAGAACAGCTTTGTGCAGGGATTGAACGGTTTACAGCTAACAGAAAAAGCCTCAAAAATAATTACTTCTGAATTTGATGAGAAACTCAAAACAACTATTTTTCACAAAGAGCTTAATAAAAATGTTTCGTATCAGTTTCTAATACGGCTTGAGCTTTACAAACTGATTAAGCATATAATAGGCGAAAAAGAGTATAAAGGCTTTGAAATGTGGTGGTAAATATTGTATGTAATACTTGTGTATGATATAATATGCGATGAAAAAGGCAAAAAGATTTTGCCAAAGGTATTTAAGATTTGCAAAAAATACCTTGTGCATATTCAAAATTCCGTTTTTGAGGGCAATATCAGCAAAGTGAATGCCCTTGCATTAAAAAAGGAACTTGATGTTTATATCAGAAAGGATAAGGACTCCGTTATAATGTTTCACACTCGTGAAGAGCGATGGATGAGCAAAGATTTTCTCGGAATTGTTGATGATAAAACATCAAATTTTTTATAAGGCTTTTTATTGTCGACCTCACATAGCTAAAAAATACGGGGAGGTTGACAGAGCTGTTTTATCAAGCAATCATCGGTGTTTTAGGCTTTTGTATGTGTTGATATAATAAATTCTTAAGTATATTTTAATATGTTGACAAAACAGATATCAATAACGCCGATGATTAATTAAGCTTTTGCCCCACGGCTATAAATCTATCCATACTGGATTTTAAATGGAATTGTTAATGGATAGAGTCTCTTTTTGGACGGGCTATAAATCTATCCATACTGGATTTTAAATTCTTTGAGGGCAACTACCTTGATGATGCCGCACAGCTATAAATCTATCCATACTGGATTTTAAATGTTCAAAAAACAATATGCAAACGGTTGCGTATATCTCTATAAATCTATCCATACTGGATTTTAAATTTTGAGCAAACGCTACATTTTGCACGCTGTATTATCTATAAATCTATCCATACTGGATTTTAAATAACGGACTTGTCAACTCTGTTGCGTAATCAAAGACTATAAATCTATCCATACTGGATTTTAAATTAGAATTTTAAAAATTCTAATTGTTCAAACGGATTCTATAAATCTATCCATACTGGATTTTAAATGATTTTACACCATCAAACTCAATATTTCTTATTGCTATAAATCTATCCATACTGGATTTTAAATGAAAAGGACGGCTACAACGGAGAGATTTACGGAACCTATAAATCTATCCATACTGGATTTTAAATTTTAAAACAGGTTGGATTTGCACATACAAAAATGACTATAAATCTATCCATACTGGATTTTAAATAATATCGCAAGACAAATTATAAAGATTATTAATAGACTATAAATCTATCCATACTGGATTTTAAATTGGGCAAGAGCTTCAAATGCATCAGCTTCCCATTCCTATAAATCTATCCATACTGGATTTTAAATTTTTGGTATCCGTTAAAGCTACAAGTCGCAAATCCACTATAAATCTATCCATACTGGATTTTAAATACACCGACAGAGCTTGTGCAGAAAATGCTTGAATGTCTATAAATCTATCCATACTGGATTTTAAATTCAAAAATAAAAACGCTCTTGCAAGCAAGGTCAAGCTATAAATCTATCCATACTGGATTTTAAATGATCACACAATGCATTATTTGTATGTTTCAAACGACTATAAATCTATCCATACTGGATTTTAAATAACCCATACACCACTATGGATATGCTGCTGTACAAACTATAAATCTATCCATACTGGATTTTAAATACTGAAACAAGTCCCGCAGGGAGTGGGGGAGAGAGCTATAAATCTATCCATACTGGATTTTAAATGTAAAAATGCCTGAGCGTGCATCAAAAAATGCTGCTATAAATCTATCCATACTGGATTTTAAATGATAATATTGGTGCGGAAATAAATCCTGAAAATCTTAGCTATAAATCTATCCATACTGGATTTTAAATGTATAAACTCGCAAGCCGTAAAGTTTGAAATAATCCCTATAAATCTATCCATACTGGATTTTAAATTGACCCTAAATCCGAGACGGAAAATTTGATTTTTTTCTATAAATCTATCCATACTGGATTTTAAATTAAACATAAAGTTCGTAATCATTAGTAAAAATAGAACTATAAATCTATCCATACTGGATTTTAAATGTTTTTGGCTATGAATACTTTGCCAAAAATGTCGCCGCTATAAATCTAACCATACTGGATTTTAAATACGAGAGTTGCAAAGAAAATTGGAGACACAGTCACCTATAAATCTATCCAAACCGGAGCATAAATCAGTTAATCATAACACATTAAACCCACACATCAAAAAGCAAAATAAATAATCCCCAAAGAGCATTATCAAATTTGACTTTAATATCAACTCTAAGGGGATTATTTAAAATTTAAAGAAAGATTTTTAATCGGAATATTTAGTTAGTCATCAAAGTTTGGCGTTTGGATTGCATCATAGCCAGTTTCGCCGGTGCGGATTTTTACTGCTTGCTTAAGGTAGTAGGTAAAGATTTTTCCGTCGCCGGGGTTGCCTGTGAAAGCGGTTTTCTTAATCGCCTCAATGGTTTTTGCCTCCCATTCCTCAGACGAAACCACGATTTCAAACTTGATTTTCGGGAGAACCTGCACATCAACTTTCTGACCTCTTACATATTCAGCCATACCTCGCTGAATACCGCAGCCAACAACCTGATAGGCAGTAATGCCGTTTACGCCAATGTCCATAAGGGCTTTTTTTACATCGAGGAACATTTCCTCTCTGACAACAGCCTCAATTTTTATAAGCTGAACTTCGTTATTGTTATCCATATGTTTAATCCTCCGTTAGTTATCAAGACCGTTAAATGACGGATATGCTGATTCACCATGCTGAGTAATGTCAAGTCCAAGCATTTCGTCACGCTTGCTTACTCTGATTTTGCCTGTAAAAATTTTTGTTAAGCCATAGCAGATAAGTGTGCCGGCAACCGCAATTACAAGTGTTATGCCAATGCCGAGAGCCTGTGCACCAAACTGAGCAAACTCTCCGAATACAAGACCGTTGCCTGCGTCAGCGTTGATTGCTGTGCTTGAGAAAACACCTGTAAGAAGTCCGCCCCAGATACCGCCTGTACCGTGACAGCTGAATGCGTCGAGTGCGTCATCAAATCCGAATTTCTTTTTACCGAATGAAATCATAAGGTAGCAAACAGGGCTTGTTGTAAGACCGATTATTACTGCCGCCCAAATCGGTACATAGCCTGCGCCCGGAGTAATACCTACAAGGCCGGCAATCATACCTGTGCTTGCGCCGATGAGCGTAGGCTTTTTGTTTTTGATTACATCGCAGAGCATCCAAGAAAGGATAGCGGCAGCGGCAGAAACGGCTGTTGTCATAAATGCGTGAGCCGAAAGACCGTTTGCCTCAAGTGCAGAGCCTGCGTTAAATCCGAACCAACCGAACATAAGCAGTGACGCACCGAGAACAACTGTCGGAATATTGTGGATTCTGTAAATTGCGTGCTCGTAATCGTTGCGCTTGCCGAGAATAACGCAAAGCACGAGAGCGGATACACCGGAGCTGATATGAACAACATCGCCGCCGGCAAAGTCGAGAGCGCCGATACCGTCAAGTCCGAGAAGTCCGCCGTCTGCCCATACCATGTGGGCGAGAGGATAATAAACGATTAATGACCATAAAATTATAAACACAAAAAGTGATTTAAACTTCATTCTGCCTGCAACAGCACCTGTAATGAGCGCCGGTGTAATGATTGCGAACATCATCTGAAATCCGCAGAAAACCATATTCGGAATTGCTGCGCCGTCTGTGTAACCCTCCGTGAGAGATACACCCTCAAGTCCTATCCAACTAAGATCGCCGATAATTCCGTTTGAGCTTGGAGCAAATGAAAGTGAATAGCCGAAAAGCACCCACATTACAATGCCTGTTCCGATGATGAAAATTGAAGTCATCATTGTGTTTACTACATTCTTTTTGCGAACAAGTCCGCCGTAAAACATTGCAAGACCGGGTGTCATAAGGAACACCAAAGCCGAGCATATCAGCATAAAAGCTATGTTGCCTGCATCCATTTTTAAAACCTCCACATAAACAGAATGAATAAAAACAAGGCTCACCACGCCTTTGCAAATTGCAAGAAAATAAAAATAAATTGCAAATTTACCAAAAGCAGGGTGAACCTCTTTGTTCTGAAATATTCATTTTAAAAATAAGCGAAAATAAGAAGTTTTCCGGAAACTTTACTTTACAAGTTGAATTATAGCCTTGTTTTTGTCCTTTGTCAATAGATTTTTGCAAAAAAATCAGCTGAAATTCAAAATTTTTTAATTACAAATAAATTCGAGCACAAATAGCGTGAATATTTAATTTTGCAAGAAATTTTATAAAACTTTCATAATGCTAATAAAAGCCGGGATAACGCTTATACAGAAATCATTACACACCTTTGCGGCGGCAGGGCAATTTTCCTCAAGGCTTTCTAAACCATAATTTACCCCAATTTCCTATAAAGGACCTCTGAATATTGCCCAGCACTAAGTAAATTCTATTTTCATTATATCACAGTAAAAAGCATAAGAAAACCGCCCTGCAAAAATTGCAGAGCGGTAAATTGTTGTAACCGACAGTTAAATTCAGTCTTAATTATTGTTTTCTGCAAGGTAAATCTGATATGCTGTAATATCGTTTATATCTACCTTGCCGTCTTTATTGAAGTCGGACTTTGAATCAAAGTTATCGGGCTTTTCTGCAGAACCTGCAACAACCTGCTGCATATATGTTGCATCGTTTACATCAACTTTGCCGTCGCTGTTAATATCGTAATCAGCATCCGACTTACTCTCTGCAAGAGTCCAAATCTGTGTGCCGTAGAATGGGTTTGCTGTGCCTACAATGAGGTTATCATCGGTTACTGCAAATGTACGACAGCCATGGTTGTAAGGATCACCGAAACCGTTTGTTGTAACGGTCTTTACATTAAGACTGCTGTCAAGGGTGAAAATATCAAAGCCTCTTTCGGCTGTGCTCATATAAGCCGCACATTTTACAAATGAAGTCATTTTTGCAATGTTTTCTTCTGTAAATATTTTACCGATAATTTCACCTATTGAGATTGTCATATCCTTAGATGCTTTAGAAAGCTCTGTATATGTTGCAATAAATTCTTCGCTCGCTTTTTCGTCAGCTGTGTTTTCAATCTCCTGAGCAAGCTCAATTACATTTTCTGCATTTGCTGCTGTTGCTCGGCTGATTTTGCCTGCATTGTTTACGCTTTTAGCCATATTTCTTGCGTCATTTCTTGATATAGAGAGTGTGGCAGGAGCGGCAACAGGCAGCTGTGGTGTTTTGTATTTGTTAAGAATAAGCTCGGCGAGCACCTTAATGTATTCAATTTGTGACTGCCATTCTTCGTCTGTCATTTTGAGAAGGTCACCGTTTGTAAGTTGTCCGATTGGTTCGAGAAGTGAACTTGTATCAAATGTACCTACATAGAGCTTGTTATTGTAAACCTGCATTCTCCAAATATACTGGTTTTCGTTGCGGTCAAAACCGGAGCCTAAACCTGTAAGACCGCCGTCGGGAAACATTTCATCTGCATCTCCCACAACAAGCTGAATTTCCTCGTTTTCGTCCATTCTGTAAAGATTTACGGATTGCTCAAGGTTAGAATTCATAAAACCGCAGCTTTGGTCAAACAAAACTCTTTCAAGTGCAATTTCCTCATCGTTGTACTCGCCAATGTAGAGGTAGCCGTCATAAACGCAGAGGTTAGCCGCACCGGATCTTGTCCTTTCGGGATCAATGCCGTAGGTGTACTTTGCATTATCCTTTTCTTTGTCACCGATAACCGAAGTCCATGTCCACTTGCCGTTGTCATCTCTGTCACCCTTGATAAGCGCAAAAGACTGCATTGTGTTATTGTCAGGCTTGTTTTCAGGAGTACCTGTGCAGATAGAAACATACAAAGAACCGTTATATGCAGCCATATCCCAAATTGAACCGCCGTAGATGCTGTCCTGATAGCGGTAAGCAGGATAATTGAACATATCGCTCATTGTAGCAATTACCTTAAATGAATCGGGATCTTCGGGATTGTCACTTTCGCAGATATATGCGCCCTCAAGACCAACAAGGCTTATTATGAGCTTGTTTTCAAATGTGCTTATACCTCTGATACCAACGCTGATACCCATTTGATAAGCCTTGTAAAAATCTGCCTGATCTATACTCTGATAAACCTTTTTGTACTCGTCGGTTGCAGGGTCAACCTGATAAACCGTCGGTAAGCCGTTTACCGAGCCGCAGAAGTAGAATTTGCCGTTTAACTCAACAACATTTCTGAACTGAACATTTGTGTTTGTGGTAGCCTTTGACATAAGAAGTTTAACTTCGCCTGTCTTTGTATTTACTTTTACGAGAATACCCTTAGGATCTCCGCCGTCCTCTTCAGCTGTAAAGAAAGCGCCGTTGAACATAGCATTTAGGGTAGCTGTCATAATTTCTTTGTCAAATTTATTTCCAAGAATTGTACCCATAAAGTTAAGGGTTTGAGTCATGGCATTAGGGCAAGTGCCGATATACACCCAGTCGCCGTAGCCGATTGCAGACCACGCATAGTTTTGGGCACGATCGCCAACACCTGTTATCTCGTCTGTAACAGTGCTGTTGCCAATGTAGTCAACAATACCGTCAGGAGCTTTTAATCCGTTTTCGGGATGAGTGATTTTGTTAGCGGTAAATGATTTTTGCTGATAGGTTGTACCGCCTATTGTGTCGCTTGCTGCCATGGCAGTAATTGAAGAAAAGCTTGTCACAACCAATGCAGCGGAAAGCAACGCTGAAATAATTTTCTTTTTCATTGTCTATTCCCCTTTACTAAAAATGATATATAAAAATATCTTTTCAAAATTGTACTATAAAAGGTGAATTTTGTCAATGAATATTTGCACTTAAATGTCAATCATTCTTTACAATAATGCACAATTTTATAACAATTAAACGGTATATAGATATTTTAATGCTTAATAATCATAAAATTAAAGTATGACTGTAAATATACATTTTACAGACTGTTTTATATTAAAATACCGTTACAATGGTCAATTTCGTGCTGAATTATCTGCGCTGTAAAATCAGTAAAAGTGCGTGTTGTGGTTTTGAATTTGTCTGTTGTATATTTAACCTTTATGGTTTTAAATCGCTTTGTTTTGCGTTCGCCGTCAAGCGAAAGGCAGCCTTCCTCGGTTTCGTATTCGCCGTATCCCTTGATGATTTCGGGATTGAACATAAGAATATACTTTCCGTTGTCGCTTACCGCAATAATTCTTTTAGATACGCCAATCATATTTGCCGCCATACCCACGCAGCCTTCAAAGTTAGCCTTTAAGGTGTCAAGCAAATCAATAGCAACGGGCATATCAGCCATACTTGCGTCAACCGACTTCCTCTGCAAAAACATAGGATCTCTTACAATTTCTCTTACCATATTTATCCCTCGCTTATTTTTTTCTGATTATAGCATATCGGGAGAGTTTTAACAATAATCAAAAAGCAAGCTCTTCTTTAAATTCAGTGCTTTTATCGTTATCCTGCAACAAATAATTATCCTTGATACCGTCTACAACCTTACAAATCACCTTTGTAGAGGTGATGAACATTACCTTTACCTTAAACTTTTTCTTAACATAACAGCCGATACCGCCCGCACCGAGAGTTCCTGTTGCCTTGGTGTACGGTGAGTTTGCTATGTAGCCGATTGTACCGATGTTTTTCATCGTAACCTTAATAGCCTCGTTGTCATGCGGATTGGTGGGCTCTTTTTTACAGGTGAGCTTTTTGCCAATCTTAAAAGGCGTCATTCCATAGTAGTACTTTGTGCCTGTAATTGTAACATATAGATTTTTCATAATGTTTCCTCCTTATTATTTAAAAAATATGGTTTTGCTTTCTTTATCTATATTATAAATAATAAGGTGTCCCAAACAACTCCCTTTGCTCTTTAGAAACGATATTTTTTAAGTATAACTTAAAAAATTAAATTCTTAATTCAGAGCAAAGTCCTGATTATGGCCTATTGAAAATTATATAATTAAAGCATAACAAATAAGACATAAAAGGAGTTAATAATATGACAGACGCTAATTTATATGTTAATGTGTGTATTTTTGTAATTATAAGCTATGCAATGCGCTACCCTGTAAAAGCAATTTTCAGAAAGCCGAAAGCCTACAAATATTCAGCAAATAATTGTCGGGTAAAACAAGTGTCGCACAGAAAAACGGCATAAAAACAAGACAGATTTTTAGGTCTGTCTTGTCGGTTATAATAGTATTAATTATTGACCGCCTTTTGCTGACGAGAAACCGCCTCGCAAAGCGAAACAAATATAATGAACAGCGGTGTTGTAATCGGCTGGGCGAGGTTTACAGTTGCCTGCACGGCGTAGCTGATAACAGATACGGCAAAAATAATTGCAAGCGGATTTTTTGCGGCGGACTTTATTGCACCTTTCAGCGCACCGAAAAGTATCGAAAGGTAAGAGGCAAGTCCCAAAATGCCCGTAGTTACAAGGTAGTTTATGTATTCGTTATGCGCACAGTTTGTGGAGCTGTCGCCGTAGTGCATAAGTCCCTCAAAATACGGCTCAAATACAGTGGCAAATGTGTCAGGGCCACTGCCGAACAGCTTGTTATAAAATGAAAAGTCGCCGAATATCCAAAACGAGCGAATCCACATATAACCACGATGAGTGCCCCAGCTGTCATTGAATCGAAGAAAGCTTTTAAGAAAGCCGAGGTCGGTTTTTGTGTCTATCACGCTGAAATAATACACCGCAAAAAGCATTGCACAAACAGAAAGCACAAAAACGCTTCCTATTATAATAGGTATAGCAATCGGCAGGGTTTTGTATGGAAATCTATAAGCCGCAAGGTACAAAAGCGCAGTAATAACAGCAAATACGGCTATTACCGCCCATATTACATTTGAATATACAAGCAGACTTTGAAATTCAGAAATTCCCTTTGATTTGTCGCCCATAAAATACGAAAACAATCGAAGTGCTTTTCCGCTCAAAAGCATAATTGTTGTTGCAAGAAAAAATCTTTTAAGCCTTGCAACCTTGCGTGAAAACCATACAAGCAGTACGGCAAATACCGCCCCAAGTCCCAAAATGCCCGAATAGCTGTCGGCTGTCATCAGCGCCATATAGCCGAATGCTGAAGATATATAATAGATAATGCGGTGGTTGCGCTTGTTGCTCAATACAGAAAAGGCAATGGTAACGGGCATTACAACGCAGATAAAACTCGACATAAGATTTTTGTTGCCGATAGTAGAGGTAAAGTTTGCAATAGTTTGCTCATCGGTGAGCGTTGCAAACATTCCGAGCGGATCAATGTAAAAGCAGTTGAGAATATCAAGCAGGTAAATTATAATCGAACAGCCTGCAAGCGCCACAAAAACATAGCTTTTAAAGCGATAAAACCGAGTAATTAACAGATACACAACCGCGTAATAAAGCATAAGGAATAAGCCGTTGTTTCTGCCGCTTATACCGAAAAATGCGTCATACGGATCTTGCGAAAAGACAGTTGATACTGTGCATACTAAAATGAAAGCGCCAAACGCATAGTCGGTGAAAGACAGCCTTTTGTACCATGGTACGGTTTTTTTTTCGTCTTTTGCGCTGGCTGAATCAGATTTAGTAACGGCAACAGCGCCGAGCATAAGCAGGAGCGCATCGGTTGCAAACAGAAAGAAATAATATTTATCGTGCCTTATGTTGTAATAATAATCGGTATAGAACAGCGGAAAAACCGTAAACATAACAAGCAAGAATATGTTTACAAACTTGCTCTTGGTAGTATATTTATTCTCAGGCAAACCGCTTGAGGGATTTAATTTAGTATTTTCAGACATATAATCACCCTTAAAATAGTGTAATCATATTTTATACCTCACAGCAATGTATGTCAATTAAAGAAAAACAAAAAATATTTTAAAAATCTGAAAAAATTTAAAAATAATTGTTGACAAATCGCACTTCGTGTTATATAATAATTAAGCTGACTAATTGAGGCAACAAAAATTAATAAATTTCGAGGTGTAACTCAGTTTGGTAGAGTGCTTGGTTTGGGACCAAGATGCCGCAGGTTCAAGTCCTGTCACCTCGACCATTGAAAAAGGGTGTTAGTACAAAAGTATTAATACCCTTTAGTGTTATATGTACAATCTTTCAGGACTGCGCCCGAGCAAGGCGAGGAAGTGCCCTTGGGGTACGAGCGTAAAGAAAACAGTCCGGTGGTAGCCTTGCGACCGCCACCGGTGGCGGATAAAGGGAGCAAAGCGCTGTCTGAAATAAGGAGCATAAGGAAGTGTATTTATACACAACGCAATGCGACTATATTTCAGACGGTAAAACATTTTAGAGAGCGTTGATGATACTATGACTATGAACAAGCCGCAACAGGCGAGGCAGAAATTATTATAATGGTACAAACACTGTCACCTCGACTAAATAAGCCTAATAATCTGATACAATTGATTTGATAAATCAAAATTTGGAGGATAGTATGATTGGCATTTTATATTTCAGTTCAACAGGCAATAGTTTATATATTGCACAAAAGATACAAAGTAAAATGGGAGGTCAGATAAAATATATTCCAAACTATAAGGGCAATGGCAATGAATTTGAGAAAATCATTTTGGTTACACCTATTTATTCTTACGGAATGCCAACATTTGTTTATAATATTATTCCGAGATTAAATAAAACAACGGAACTTATTATTATTCAAAATTATGGCGGTATGGTTGGCGGTGCGGATTATTATATATATCAATATGCCAAGGAAAATGAATTAAATATTAAAGCCGTTTATGTAATTAAAATGCCTGAAAATTTCACACTTACATTTACCGTACCTAAATTTTATGTCAATCGTACTTTAAAAAATGCTGACAAACGAATTGACAATGTAATAGCCAGCATAGTTTCCGGTTATTACAAAGTACCAAAGAAAAGTAAAACAAAAATAGATATATATTTAAAAAACAAATCTAACTGGCATCTCATCGGTGAGGATTTTTCAACCACAAATGCCTGCACAACATGCGGAAAGTGCGTATCAATTTGCCCTGTTAATAATATTTCACTGCAAAATGGAAAAATCGAGTTTTCAAACAAGTGTGTTGCCTGTTTAGGATGCTATCATCGTTGCCCTCAAAAGGCAATCGTTTATAAAGGAAAAAGTAAAAAGGACAGATATATCAATCATAATGTAATTGAAAGTGATATCGGTAAAAATTTCTGACGGTTTGCAAATTTCGTTTTAACGAGCGGCTCTGTATAGTTGAAATTATAGCAACATTTTTAGTCAACAAAAATGTTTTAATATTGACACCTCAACATATGTACGCTATAATGTACATATAATATAAGATATAGGAGGCTTTATTATGATTAACACAAACGCAACAAATTTCAGAAAAAATATGTTTGAACTTATTGACCAAACCGTAAAGTATAATGAGCCTGTAAATATAAGCACGAAAAGCGGTAATGCGGTGCTTATCAGTGAAGAGGAGTATAACAATTTAGTTGAAACCTTGTATCTTAATTCTATTCCGAATATGAGCGAAAAATTGAAAGACGGTATTGAAACTCCGCTTGAGGAGTGTGAAGAATTTGAATGGTAAGTATAAGCTGATGATTACAAAGGCGGCACAAAAGGATAAGGAGAAAATCAAGCAGTATCCTGCATTAAAGAGAAATGTTCAGAATTTGCTTGAACTTATATCCGACAATCCTTTTCAAAATCCACCGCCGTATGAAAGACTAATCGGTAATTTAAAGCAATGCTATTCACGCAGAATTAATGCTCAGCATAGGCTTGTATATATGGTTTATGAGGAAGAGAAAACAATAAAAATTATTTCTATGTGGTCGCATTATGAATTTTAGAGCAAAGCACTTTGCGTAAATGCAGGGTGCTTTTTCTGTTCTGGGCATAAAACGAGCCATAACAAATTCGCATTTTTTAACATACTATTAAGGAAATGTTGAAAACTAAATTATGATATTTCAAGACAATGTAAGGGTTATGTGTATTATTTGCAAATTCTTTAACAGAAAAATCGCAAAAATGCCTGCAAAATTCGTCACCTGAAAAATACACAATACTTGAAATATTGACAGTATAATGTTATAATGCAAAATAGATAATTATGTGTCAGAATTAAAATTTTACAGATTTGGAAGTGAGTTATTAAAGATGAGCAGATTTTTTAAGGACATCAAAAAATTCTTTAACTACACGGTATTTTCTTCAAAGGCGGAACTTAAATCCGAGGTTGCCGGCTCTTTCTTGAGCTGGCTGTGGTGGATTCTTGATCCGTTCTTCTTTATGCTTGTGTATTCGTTTATCGCAATCCTTGTATTTAAGAGCGGCGAGCCGTATTTCCCGGTATTCGTATTTATCGGTCTTAACTGTTGGCAGTTCTTCAGCAAGGTTGTTAAAAGCTGCGTAAAAGTCGTGCAGTCCAAAAAGATGATTGTCACGAAAGTTTATATACCTAAGCACATATTTATTCTTGAAAAAATCGGTGTTTACGGCTTTAAAATGCTCGTATCCTATGCTCTTACGGTTCTTTTGATGATTATTTACCAAGTGCCTTTGAGCTGGCGTATGTTCTGGGCACTGCCGATTATGGTTCTTTTGGTGGTAATCACATTTGCTTGCAGTACAATTATGCTCCACTTTGGCGTATTTGTTGAGGACTTGCTCAATGTAATTACTATTGTTTTGCAGCTTGGTTTCTACATTTCAGGTATTTTCTATTCAATCGAAAATAAACTTGACGGTATTTTGGGTGAGCTTTTGATTAAATGTAATCCGATAGCTCTTATTATCTGCGATTTAAGACGAGTGCTTATTTATAATCAGGATCCACACTGGGTAGCATTGCTTGCGTGGTTTGTTGTTGGCATCGTTATCAGTGTTATTGGCATCAGAACGATTTATAAGCACGAAAACAGCTATGTAAAGGTGATTTAATTATGGGAGAATCAGCAATTTCAGTCAGAAATGTTAAAATTAAATACAGATGTTTTAAAAAGGTTTCGCTTTTAAAGTCTATTTTTGCACCGAGAAAGAATAAGAAAATTGAGTATTTTGAGGCTGTAAAGGGTGTTTCTTTTGAGGTTGAAAAGGGTCAGATTTTGGGTATTGTCGGCAAAAACGGCAGCGGTAAATCTACACTTCTTAAGGCAATCGCAGGCATTTTTTCACCTGATGAGGGCGAAATCGACTTGCACGGCCATTCAATTTCCTTGCTTTCTATCGGCGTTGGCTTTCAGAATAAGCTGAGCGGAAGAGAAAATATTTTCCTTTCGGGTATGCTTTTAGGCTTTGAAAGACCGCAAATTGAAGAAAAACTTGACGAAATCATTGAGTTTTCTGAGCTTGGCGACTTTATTGACCGTCCTGTAAAGACATATTCAAGCGGTATGTATTCAAAGCTCGCTTTCTCAATTACAGCTATTCTTGAAACCGAAATTATGCTTATTGACGAGGTTTTGAGCGTTGGTGACGCAAAGTTTAAAAAGAAGAGCTACGAAAAAATGCGCAGCCTTATTATGAACAAAGACAGAACCGTTGTTATTGTATCTCATAGCTCAGACACACTCAGAAAGCTTTGCGACAACATTCTTTGGCTGCACGAGGGCGAAGTTAAGATGCAGGGTACTACCGAGGAAGTATTGCCTTTGTACGAAGAATTTATGTCTTAATGGTGGGTTATGTCAAGATTTTTTGAAAAACTCAAAGATGTAAAGCCTAAGGATATACTTCATATTTTCCTGTTTATTTTCGCACTGCCTATTGCGCTTGTTTACAAGCGTTTCAGAAAAGATTTGTGGCTTGTATGCGACAACGGTGTAGAGGCTACCGACAACGGCTTTTGCTTTTTTGAATATGTATGCAAAAATCATCCCGAACAGGATTGCGTTTATGCCGTTTATAAAACAAGTGTAGACTATGAAAATGTTAAAAAAACAGGCAAAACCGTAAAGTACGGCAGTTTTGCGCATTGGATTTTGTACCTTACCGCAAAGGTAAACATAAGCTCGCAAAAAGGCGGCAAGCCAAACTATGCCGTTTGCTATCTGCTTGAGGTTTACGGAATTTTGCACAACAGCCGAGTTTTTTTACAGCATGGTGTAATTCTTACAAATATTGACTTTCTTTATTATAAAAACACAAAAATGAGTATGTTTGTTACCAGCACATACAGGGAGTGGGAGTATGTAAGCAAAAATTACGGCTACCCCGAGGGTACTGTAAAGCTGCTCGGACTTCCTCGTTGGGACAAACTTCACGATTTTAAAACAGTGCCTAATCAAATTCTTATTATGCCTACATGGCGAGATTGGATTGGTACGGACGCACTTTCAAAAAGCATTGAAGATGATAAAAAGGCTTTTTGCGAGAGCGATTATTTTAAAAATTGGAGTAAAATCATAAACAGCAAGCGACTTGAAGAGATCTGCGAAAAGTACGGCTGTACCGTTATGTTTTACCCGCATAGGGATATGCAGAGATTTATTGACTGCTTTTCAAAGAGCAATCCTTACCTTGCAATTTGCAAATATCCCGAGTATACAGTGCAGGAGCTTATGAAAAGCTCGGCATTTATGATTACCGACTACTCAAGCGTGCAGATTGACTTTGCTTATATGAAAAAGCCGCTTGCGTATTTTCAGTTTGATTACGAAAGATTTTCAGAACAGCACTACGGCAAAGGCTATTTTGACTATGCCGATGACGGCTTTGGTCCTGTTTATAACGATGAGCAGGGACTTATGAATTATATTGAGCAAATGGCTAAAACTTCATTTGCCAATACAGAAAAGTATCTTAACAGACACAAGGCATTTTTTGATTTGTACGATATACAAAATTCAAAGAGAAATTATGAGGCTGTCAAAGAAAGATGGCAGTGAGGTTATGTATGGAAGATGAAAACACAAAGCCTATTGATTTTGTCATAATCTGGGTTGACGGAAACGATAAGCAATGGCAGGCAGAAAAAGCTAAATATGACGGCAAAACCATTACCAATGCAAACAGCGAGGTGCGTTTCAGAGATTGGGACAATCTTCAGTATTGGTTTAGGGGAGTGGAAAAGTTTGCCCCTTGGGTAAATAAAATCCATTTTGTCACATGGGGCCATTTACCAAAGTGGCTTGATACCTCAAACCCAAAGCTAAACATTGTAAACCATAAGGATTACATTCCAAAGGAGTATCTTCCAACCTTTAACTCGCACACTATTGAGCTTAATTTGCACCGCATAGAGGGACTTGCCGAGCAGTTTGTGTATTTTAATGACGATATGTTCATTACAGCACCCACTAAGCCGGATGATTTTTTCAAAGACGGCAAGCCTTGCGATACCTTTGCGCTTGACTGCATTTGCTTTAATAAGGACAGCGCAGGCTTTTTTAACGGCGCAGATGTTTCTATAATCAATGACCATTTTGATAAAGAAAAAGTTTTTAAGCGTGATTGGAAAAAATGGTACGACAGCAAAAACGGATTTAAAAACCATTTAAAAACAACTCTGTTGTTGCCTTGGCATTGGTTTCCGGGCTTTTATTATCAGCACACACCGTCAAGTTTTATGAAATCAACCTTTGAAGAAATTTGGGAAAAGGAATTTGAAACGCTTGACGCAACCTGTAAGGATAAGTTCAGAAAAACAGGCAATGTAAACCAGTGGCTTATGAAGTTCTGGCAGTTGGCGGCAGGCAATTATACAGTCCGCAAGGACAGCTTTGCCTATTGCTACCATGTTAAGGAATATAACTATCCCGATTTGTGCAAGGATATTCCGTCACAAAAGCACAATATGATTTGTATTAACGATACAGCCGAAACTACGGATTTTGAGGTGAAAAAGCAGGGCGTTATAGACGCATTTGAAAAGCTCTTGCCTGAAAAGTCATCTTTTGAGCTGTAATATAATTTTGTTTATTTGTTTTGTATTTTGCGGTTTTGGTAGTTTACCAAAGCATAGACCATATACTAAAGGAGTAATTTGATGGGTAGAAATTTTATATGGCTGTTCGGCGAAAATCTTGCCGCAACCTCAAATAATAACTCATATTATTTTTGGAAACAGGTAGTAGCTCGCAGAGATGGTATTGACAAGTACCTTGTACTTGAAAAAAATGCCGCCAATAAAGCAGCCTATGCCTCTCTTTCAAATGAAGAGAAGAGCTTTGTCGTTTGGAAAAATACAGTAAAGCATTTTAAAATTTATTTGAATGCCGATATGTACTTTGTTTCTTTAAGCTACAAGGACATTACTCCTACAAAGCTCGGCTTTTTAAAGACAGAATTTTTCATTGAAAAGCCTCTTGTTTACTTACAGCATGGCACACTTGGCATAAAAGCCATTGAGTACAAAGGTTACGGCTACAACAATAATATGTTCCGCTTTTTGTACTACAACAAGAACATAAAGCCAAACCTTATGGATTACAATAAATTCAAAGATTATCAGCTTTACTACGGAATTTATCCGCCACGCTACATTGAGCTTGTAAAGCGCCACAAGGCTTACCACTCAGAGCCGAAAAAGGGCAAGGATATTCTTTGGTTTATGACTTGGAGAGAGTACCTCGGCGACAACTATATGACTCAGATGCTTATGCATCAGATAAAGGGCGTGCTTTCGAGCCAAAAACTTGCCGATTATCTTGAAAAAACAAATTCAACCTTTACGGTTTGTTTACACCAGTTCTTTGATGAGGAAAAAATCGAAGAATTTAAAGAGTGCATTAAAACCGACAAAATCAAGTTCATTCATTCGCACAAAACAGATGTGCTTGATGAGCTTGCTAAAAACGATGTGCTTATTACCGACTATTCATCGGTAGGTTTCGACTTTACAGTGCTTAACAAGCCTGTGATTTTGTATCAGCCGGATTTGAAAAATTACCTTGCAAAGCGTAACCTTTACTGCGAGGTAGAGGAGCTTGAGCAGTATTCATATACAAAGGCGAGAGAGCTTGTAGATGTAATCGCCGATGAATCCTACTCTATAAATCAGTTCTTTAAGTCAAGACTTCCCGAGGAAATCGACTATGACTTTATCGAGAGCGGCGCTCATATTGACAGAATGTATGAGGAATTTTCTACAATTCAGAAGAACAAGGTTACATTCCTCGGCTACAATTTCTACGGTGTGGGCGGTACTGTTTTTGCTACTCGTTCGCTTGCAGAGGCTTTGCTTGAGAAAAATTACCTTGTAGAGCTTTTGTCGCTTAAATGTACGGCAAAGCCAAAGGAAATGCCTTACGGTTTACAGCTTACGGCACTTTATAAGGCAAATTCACGCCGTAAGATCGAGCTTTTAAAGCGTGGCTTTTTCAGATGGAAAGGACTTTACGGTCACCTCGACTGCGATTGCAGTAAGCAGAACCTTTCGCCGTACTCAGGTATGGCAATGAGGAAAAAACTTGAGAATATCAACAGTAAAACCGTAATTTCCACAAGAGAGTCGCTCCACCTTTTCCTTAATGACGCTACTTCTGAAAAGATAGAGGAGAAGATATACTTTTTCCATTGCACTGCGGCACTTGTAAACGAGCTTTTCCCTGATATTGTTAATAAAATGGAGAAAATCGACATTGGCAAGGCAGTATTTGTAAGTGAGGAAAACCGTCAGCTTTACCTTGATAAATTTAATTTTAAAAATTACAAGGATTATATCGTGCTTGGCAATACACTTGAGTCAAGCCGTAGTGTGGCAAGAGAGGATATAGGCGCAATAGAGGAGAATGTAAACTCTAACAACCCTGAAGAGCCACAGCGTGACTACTTCCTCGGTATGTATTTGCTCAGAATCAGCCACGAGCGTGAGGCTGATATTAACAACCTTATCGGCTTTGCAAAATATCTTAAAGAGCAAAAGGTTGACGATATTGTAATTGATGTTTACGGCACAGGTGATTATCTCAACGAGTTCCTCGATAAGATTTTTGACAACGAGGTTGAGGACTACATTTGCTATTGTGGCGAAACCTCGAACCCTAAAAATCAGATGAAAAATCACGATGCGGTTGTAGATTTCACACTCAATCATTCGTTTGGTATGCCGTACATTGAGGCAATACTCAACGGCAAAATGGTATATTGCACAGAGAACACAGGTTCAAGAGAAGTATTAAACGGCATTGACGGTTGTATCTATACTTCATATGAGGACTTGCTTAACAAAATCCGCAAGTTCCCTGAGGTTACAGACGATCAGCTCAGAGATAACTACGATAAAATCAGCAAGGTTTATTCCAGAGAAGTTCTCGGCGAGAAATTTGTTGAATTTCTTAAAAAATAATATTGTTATATCGGTAAATCGGCAACACTTAACGGTGTTGTCGATTTTTAGTTAGAGTAGTAATCTTCATTTTCGATGCCTGCAAAGAGTACACATCCGTTTTCAATTATAATTGCCGCCGCTCTCTGTACCTGAACCAATGCCCTCACAAGTAAAGCAACAGTCAGGCTCCTTTTCGTTATCTTTTCCGCTCATATATCCTCCAATTTGAATTGTTTGCATAAATTGTAAAGGTAAAGTTAATCAATTTTTATTTTATAAAAAATTAAAATTCTACGAGCAAAGTCCTGATTATTGGACAGCTAAAATGATATAATTAATCAGAGTGTATTTAAGAGTAAATATAAATGTTAAATAAAAGCACATAAATATACTTCTGTTTATAACAATGCATAAAAATAGGCTACAAAAAAGCGAAATTATGTTGATTTTATTATAAAGAGGTGATATCATATAACAAAAAGGATTTTATATGACAACATTTAGCAAGGGGCGGAAATATGACAAAATAAAAAGGACCTGATAAATCAGATCCTTTAATCACACACTGTGATGGTTGCAAAAGCAACGATTTGAATAAATTTTTATTTGAACTCATAGTGTAATCTCATAAGGTATTGAGATTATCTAAATTATATATCTAAAAAATCAATTTGTCAATACAAAGGAGTTAATTTTATGAATGATTATTATGCAGGCTTTGATATGGGTACGGATTCTGTTGGCTGGGCGGTAACCGACCCTGACTATAATTTATGTAAATTCAAGGGCAATGCTATGTGGGGCATTAGACTTTTTGATGAAAGCAATACTGCCGAAGAGAGGAGGGGCTTTCGCACCTCAAGGCGAAGAACCGAAAGAAAAAGGCAACGCATTGAATGGTTGCAAATGCTTTTTGATACAGAGATTGCTAAGAAAGATATAGCGTTTTTTCAAAGGCTTAAGGAAAGTAAATTATACCTTGAAGACAAGTCGACAGCTGTACCTTATGCGGTTTTCGCAGATGAAGATTTTACAGATGTAGATTACCATAATCTTTACCCGACTATTTATCATTTGCGCAAAGAGTTAATTTTGAGCACAGAGCCACACGATGTAAGACTTGTTTACCTTGCGTTACACCATCTTATAAAGAACAGAGGTCACTTTTTGTTTGATAATATGGGCTCAGATTTTGAAAAAGAGTCATCGTTTGAAGTGCTTTTCTCTAATTTACAGGAGTACCTTTGTACCGAATATGAGCTTAGTCTTGAGTGTACCGACTGTACTCAAATTGCCGAGATTTTAAAGGATAAAACTAAGAGGAAAACCGCAAAATCATCCGAAATTTGTAAAATGCTTGGTATCAGTAAAAAAACTCACCCAAAGCAGACGGCGGTAATTTTACTTCTATGCGGACAATCTGTAAAGCTGGCAGATTTGTATGGTGACGATAGCTATAATAACGAAGAAAAGCCGTCAATTACTTTTGAAAAAGGATACGATGATAATGAAGAATATTATCGTGACTTGCTTTTAGAGCGTTTTGAGCTTATTGAAAAGGTAAAGGCTTTATATGATTGGGCAGTCCTTGCAGATATTCTAAAGGGAGAAAAGTATATTTCTTTTGCAAAGGTAAAGACCTATGAAGAACATAAGAGCGATTTACAGCAATTAAAGAGTTTTGTAAAAGAAAAATGCAAGTCGGAATACAATGAGATTTTCAGAGAAACAAAGGACAAACTTAACAATTACACAGCTTATTGTGGAAAATTTAAAGAGGACGGAAAAAACGGAGCTATTATTTACAGAACAAATCAGATTGATTTTTGCAAATATTTAAAGGGAAAATTTGATAAGCTTGATAAAACAGGCTATGAAAGTATGTTTGAAAAAATTGAAAACGCAACTTTTATGCCTAAAATAGTAATTAAGGATAACGGCGTAATTCCTATGCAGGTGAACAAAAGCGAGGTTAAGGCAATTCTTAAAAATGCGTCAGAATATCTTGATTTCTTAAATGATGCAGATGAAAACGGAGTTACCGTTGCGGATAAGATTTTGCAAATATTTGAATTTCGTATTCCATACTATGTTGGCCCTTTGAATAATAGTAGTGACAAGGCATGGCTTGTGCGCAAAGAGGGTAAAATATATCCATGGAATTTTAAGAGTGTTGTTGATGTGGATAAATCGGCAGAAGAATTTATAAATAATCTTACTGCAAAATGTACCTATTTGCCTGATAAAGATGTTATACCTAAAAACTCGATTTTGTACTGCAAATTTATGGTGCTTAACGAACTCAATAACTTAAAAATTGACGGCAAAAAAACTGATGTTAGCTTCAAACAGGCAGTATTTAACGACCTGTTTATGCGCAGGAAAAAAGTTACACAAAAGGCGCTGAGGGATTACATTAAAGCTCAGACGGGCAACACTCCCGAAATCACAGGAATTGACGGAGATTTTAAGGCGAATATGCGTTCTGCGCTGGAGCTTAGTATTTATAATTTAACAGAGCAGGATAAGGAAGACATAATCAAAGCTATAACTATTTTTGGCGATGACAAGAAGTTGTTAAAAAGACGAATAAAAATGAAGTTTTCCGATAAATTATCGGAAGATGAAATTAAGAAAATCTGCAAACTAAAATATAAAGATTGGGGAAGATTATCTCGTGAATTTTTAACAGAAATATACGACTTTGATACCACAACAGGCGAGTGCAGGGATAATATTATCAACACTCTTTGGAATACAAACGATAATCTTATGGAGCTGCTCGGCTCAAAATATAATTTTGCCAAAAGTGTAGAAAATGCAGTGTTGGGTTCTACACATAAAGCATCAATAGAAAAAATGATAGAGGATATGTATGTATCGCCAAAGGTTAAGCGCCCTGTATATCAGTCTATGAAAATTATGCAGGAAATCGTTAAGGTAAAAGGCGGTGCGCCTAAAAAGATTTTTGTTGAAATGACAAGACATGATGGCACAAAAGGTGATGCAGGTCGTACAAAATCAAGAAAAATACAACTTGAAGAACTCTATAAAAAATGCAAAGAGGACAGCGGAGAACTTTGGGAAGAACTTGAAAAAACAGAGGATGACAGATTTAAGCAGGACAAGTTGTACTTGTATTATACTCAAATGGGCAGGTGTATGTATTCGGGCGAAAGTATTGGGTTAAAGGATCTTTTCAACAATAATCTTTATGATATTGATCATATTTTCCCTCGCTCAAAAATCAAAGATGACAGTCTTGATAATCGTGTGCTTGTAAAAAAGCAGATAAATGCTCATAAGGATAACGATTATCCTCTCGATGGCAGTACGAGAGAAAAGATGAAAAATCATTGGCAGTATTTGTATCAGCATAATTTTATATCAAAAAAGAAATACGAAAGATTGACCCGAGTTACTCCTCTTACAGATGATGAACTTTCGGATTTTATCGCAAGACAGCTCGTAGAAACTTCTCAATCAACAAAGGCGGTTGCAACATTGTTTAAAACTTTGTATCCGAATACAGAGATAGTTTATGTTAAGGCAGGTTTGGTAAGCGAATTTCGTAACGAGTATAAGTTTACCAAGTGCAGAGATGTTAACGATTTGCACCATGCAAAAGACGCATATCTCAATATAGTGGTGGGAAATGTTTACAATGTTCGCTACACACACAACAAATCTATATTTATCAAAGGCTTGCAGACTAAAAAGTACAGCCTAAATAAAATGTTCACATTTGAAACAAAGGGAACATGGGATATAGAAAATTCAAAATCTATTTCCACAGTTAAAAAGAGTATGCATAAGAATAATATTTTATTTACAAGATATTCTTATGTGCAGAAGGGCGGCTTGTTTAAAATCAATCCTTTAAAGAAAGGTAACGGACAAGCTCCTTTGAAAAAAGATTTGCCGTTAAGTGATATTAGTAAATATGGCGGATACGATAAGCCGACAGCAGCATATTTTTCATATGTTAAATACGATGGTAAAAAGGGCAAGGAATGTAGACAGCTCGTTGCTATTGATAATTATTTAAAGAAATACTATGAAGAAAATCCGACAGAATATCTTACTGCAAGGCTCGGACTAAAAAATCCTGTTGTGCTTATTCCAATAGTAAAATATAATTCGTGTATAGAAATTGACGGTTTCAGAGTACATATGAGTGCTAAAACAGGAAAATATATTTCCTGCAAGCCTGCAACTCAGCTTGTCTTAGACGCAGATAAGGAGGCCTATGTCAAGAAAATAAGTAAGTTATTGTCTAAACCCGAAGAATGGAAAATAACGAGCTTTGACGGAATAAGTGAAGATGAAAATATCGCTTTGTTTGATGCCTTTGTTGACAAGATGACAAATACCATTTTTAAAGTGAAATTTGCCGATATGGGAAGTAAAATCAGTTCTCATAGAGATAAATTTGTTTCGCTTGATGTCAGAAAGCAGTGTTATGTTTTAAGTGAAATTTTAAAAATAATACACTGTAATGTTGTTACAGGAGATTTAACATTTATTAATGAGGCTAAGAAAGCAGGGGCAATAAAATTTGGTATGGTAGTGACAGATTTAAAAGGCATCAATTCAATTAAGCTTATAAATCAATCTGTAACAGGTTTGTTTGAATCAAAAGTTGATTTATTAAATATTTGATAAAATAAAAGGAGGCGAGCAGCGGTGAGTTGGCGTACAGTTGTAATTACTAAAACTTCAAAGCTCGATTATAGTATGGGGCATTTGGTGGTGCGAGATGTTGAAAGCACTACAAAAATACATATCAGCGAAATATCTGTTTTGATTATTGAAAGTACGGCAGTGTCAATCACTGCCGCTCTCCTCAATGAACTTATAAATAAAAAAGTGAAAGTAATTTTTTGTGATGATAAACATAATCCGTCATTCGAACTTACACCATATTATGGCAGTCATGATTGCAGTTTAAAACTTAAAAGACAGATTGCGTGGAATGAAAATGTTAAGCAATTTGTATGGACTCAGATTGTTGCGGAAAAAATTAAAAATCAAGCAGCGGTACTAAGCTATTATAAATTGGAACAGTGCAATCAGCTTTTATCATATATAGATGAACTTGAATTTAACGATAAAACTAATCGAGAGGGTCATGCCGCAAAAGTATATTTTAACGCATTGTTTGGAAAAAACTTTTCTCGCAATGACGAATGTCCTATAAACGCAGCACTAAACTATGGATATAGTATTATACTGTCTATTTTCAATCGAGAAGTTGTAGCAAGCGGCTATCTGACGCAACTTGGGCTCTTTCATGACAATATGTTCAATCAGTATAACTTGAGTTGTGACTTAATGGAACCTTTTCGAGCGTTTGTGGATTTTACAGTAAAAGAGATGAATCCGCAAAAATTTGAAAAAGAAGAAAAAGTTCAAATTTTTGCTATGCTTAATGATGAACTTAAAATTGACGGCAGAACACAAACTTTTATTAATGCAATAAAAGTGTATTGTAAAAGCATATTTGCCGCAATAGAAGAAAACGATACATCACTTATAAGGTTTGCAAGTAAATGAGTTATAGATTTATGAGAATAATAGTAATGTTTGATCTTCCTACAGAAACTCCGTTGCACCGCCATAACTACGGAAAGTTTCGCAGATATTTAATAAAAAGCGGATTTATGATGCTGCAGGAATCAATATATGTGAAACTTGCATTAAATCAAAATATGGCAAATTCTATCGTTGACAGCATAAAAAAGAATAGGCCGCCCGAAGGTCTTGTGCAAATACTTTCTGTTACTGAAAAGCAATTTTCAAAAATGGAAATAATAACAGGAGAATATTCTAACGATACGGTGGATACTGACGAAAGGTTGTTGATATTATGAAAATGCTGTATAAATATATGTCCGCACCTGTTGATTTTGAAAACAGCTGTATAAAATTATTAGTTATAGAGGATAAGCGGCTATTCAGAAAAACAATTCTTTCGGTATATCATAATGATGAAGATGAGTTATTTGTATTTTCTGAAAATTACAAACCAATGTATTTCAGCAAAAACATAAGATTTATTGATGATATTCTAACTTTTGAATTTGCGGATAAAAAGTTAATGACAAAGGTTAATGCATCTTTTGAAAATATGTGCAATGTTAATTTCTTTAATGAAATTAATAACTTGCGTGAGTGTTGCAACAGTATATGCGAAAGTTTGGCTAAAGAGTATGACTTCGATTTTGATTTTTGTAATAATATAGAAACATCTGCATTTTTAAAATTGTTTGCTTTTACACCACGCAACGATTCTGAAAACAGCGCAGAACGATTGGTGAGATATTTGAAACTTCTTAAAAATTATCTCGGCATAAAATGTTTTCTGTTGCAAAATCTCCATTTATATCTTAATGACGAAGAAATAGAAATGATTTTATCATCGGCAGTTGCACATAATATTTGCATTGTAGATATAGAAAATTCTGTTCCTGCCAAAATTTCTAAATCAGAAAGTCTTATAGTAATTGATAAAGATTTATGCGAGATTGTTGACAAAAATTAGTTAATGTTTTACAATTATCTTATGAAATTACCATGCACATTATAGTGGGTGCATTTTATTTTCAATTTTGAGGTTTGAGAATAGTGTAATTTCATAAGGTAGTAAAACATATTGATTAGTATTGCGACAGTCTGGAACGTTTGAGAATAGTGTAATTTCATAAGGTAGTAAAACAACAAAAAGCCACTTCAAACCATCTAAAATGTTTGAGAATAGTGTAATTTCATAAGGTAGTAAAACTTGTGCCGCCACTATGGGCGGCACATCATGTTTGAGAATAGTGTAATTTCATAAGGTAGTAAAACATAGTGGTCTTGAAACTATGATTCCTATTGTTTGAGAATAGTGTAATTTCATAAGGTAGTAAAACGTGATGAATGATGTTTTACAGGGGTTACATGTTTGAGAATAGTGTAATTTCATAAGGTAGTAAAACCAAATGTATTTGGTACTGAAACAGAAATAGTTTGAGAATAGTGTAATTTCATAAGGTAGTAAAACAATTAAAATTATACGATTTTTCACCGGAGCGTTTGAGAATAGTGTAATTTCATAAGGTAGTAAAACTTAAGATACACTCAATAATTGTTTTTGGTAGTTTGAGAATAGTGTAATTTCATAAGGTAGTAAAACTCGTTTTGGTAGTGGTAAAACTATAACTAGTTTGAGAATAGTGTAATTTCATAAGGTAGTAAAACTTCCGAAACCTTTTCTTCCGTATCATCCTCGTTTGAGAATAGTGTAATTTCATAAGGTAGTAAAACAACAAGTATTGCATATATTTTTCCGAAATGGTTTGAGAATAGTGTAATTTCATAAGGTAGTAAAACAAATTCTGCGATATTCGTGTGATTTTACTAGTTTGAGAATAGTGTAATTTCATAAGGTAGTAAAACCAGTATGCAAGCCACACAGGCATTACTTCCGTTTGAGAATAGTGTACTTTCATAAGGTAGTAAAACTTTAATGATACTGGTAAACCGTCATATAGTGTTTGAGAATAGTGTAATTTCATAAGGTAGTAAAACTCTGATGAGCGTTACAACTCCGCCGGATTGGTTTGAGAATAGTGTAATTTCATAAGGTAGTAAAACTATATTATAGAATTTACATAATGTTATTAGTTTGAGAATAGTGTAATTTCATAAGGTAGTAAAACATGGTTGTTTTATATCAGTTAACCCTAATAGTTTGAGAATAGTGTAATTTCATAAGGTAGTAAAACATTAATTCTGACTTTACGATTTTTGGCTATGTTTGAGAATAGTGTAATTTCATAAGGTAGTAAAACAATCAAGCGCAGGTATTGATAATACAGCATGTTTGAGAATAGTGTAATTTCATAAGGTAGTAAAACAGAAGGTTCTTTTGTGAGCCTTACAGCTGAGTTTGAGAATAGTGTAATTTCATAAGGTAGTAAAACAACTCACTTTTGATGACTGCGTATCACCGGTTTGAGAATAGTGTAATTTCATAAGGTAGTAAAACTGATTAATAGTTTAGATTGTATATGTAATTGTTTGAGAATAGTGTAATTTCATAAGGTTTAATAAAGTGATAAATAATAAAATTATATTTCGCAAATTGCAGTAGCAATTTGCGTCAGCTTGTCGAAAAAGTCCAGCATATGCTGGGCTTTTTGCTATTTTTGTGGTAT
>ERZ831773.1266-NODE-1266-length-28124-cov-2.945634_pt1 | contig 28124 bp, 18 predicted proteins | sample MGYA00519696_ERZ831773 | MGnify/ENA primary metagenome ERZ831773 (study PRJEB31850, sample SAMEA3708720) | human gut metagenome | biome: human gut; feature: human-associated habitat; material: faeces | place: China | collected 2014 ...
CGCAGGCCATCGTCGGCGTGCAGATGGCCTGCGCCTATGTCGGCTCACTGCTCATGCCGCCACTGTTCGGCATCATCGCGCAATATGCGACAATCAGTCTCTACCCGTGGTATTTGCTGGTGCTCTTGGTGCTGATGGTGGCCATGCACGAGCGTCTTCGCAAGTTGCGCGGCTGATCATATGCGCATTTGGGCCCGACGCCTACTATGCTTGGAGCCCATGGTGATAAGTGAAGAAGAACATGAACAGATGCCCGAGCCCGTACGGGAACGATTGGAAGCGCTGAAGGATGCGCCGGGCTCGGTAATCGTGGTCGGCTCGATGAACGCCGATTACACCGTAACCACTAAACGACTACCCAAGCCAGGTGAAACCGTCAATGGTGGTGCCATGAAAGTGCTGCCGGGCGGCAAGGGCGCGAATCAGGCGTCTGCCGCCGCTCGTCTCGGTGTCAATGTCCAGTTGCTGGGCGCGGTGGGCGAGGACTCCAACGCGGACTTCCTATTAAGCAAGCTGGATGAGGTCGGCGTCGACACCGCCGATATCCTGCATGTCGAAGGCCCCAGCGGCACCACGGTAATCACCGTGAGCGCTGAGGGCGAGAACACCATCGTCTATTCGCCGGGTTCCAATGCCAAGGCAAGTGCCGGCTATGTGCAATCACATCGCACGACCATCGCCGAATGCGCGGTATTGGGACTGTGTTTGGAGAGCCCGATTGCCACCGTTATCGCCGCCGCGCAGACCGCGCATGACGCTGGCGTGACCGTGCTGCTCAACGACTCGCCATTTATGGACGAGCTGCCTCACGAACTGGTGGAAGCCACGGATATTCTGCTGGTCAACCAGCATGAAGTGGCTCAACTGCTGGGCCTGCCGGATGATGACGTGGAATCACTCGACTGGTATGAGGTCGCCGAACGATTCACCGATTACGGATTCGACCGGGCGATAGTGACGCTTGGTGCGTCGGGATCGGTGGTGATCGAGAACGGACGTTGGCATCGCGTATCCGCCGCGCAAGTCAATGCAGTGGACACCACCGGTTGCGGCGACTCGTTCATGGGGACCGTGCTGGCTGGCTTGGCCGCCGGTCATACGCTGCTGCAATCCGCGCAAATCGGCTCCTACGTCTCCGCCTATGCGGCCACCAAGCTTGGTGCCCAAAGTGCCTACGGTACCGCCGAAGAAGTCATCGCCTACTTCAGCTGACCTATAATCGTACATATGTACGAAAGCCTGAGCCTGTTTTCCGAACCCACCAAGATGTGGTTCGAGCATGCCTTCGGTCAGCCGACCGAGGCACAGGCTCAGGCATGGCCGGCAATCCATTCCGGTCGCAATGTCTTGGTCATCGCCCCTACCGGTTCCGGTAAAACATTGGCCGCGTTTCTCTCAGCCATCGACCGATTGATGACCGTGCCACGCACGCGGCGTGCCGGTGTGCGTGTGCTGTATATCTCGCCGTTAAAGGCGCTCGCGGCCGATGTGGCCAAGAACCTAGAACAGCCTTTGGAGGGCATTGCTGCACAATGCGAGGCGCAAGGGCTGCCCGTGCCGAAGATCGCGGTCGCCACTCGTTCAGGCGACACCACCGCACAGGAGCGGCGGCGCATAGCCTCCCATCCACCGGATATCCTCGTTACCACGCCAGAATCGTTGTATTTGTTGCTCACTTCGAAGGCAGGGCGGATTCTCGGCACTGTCGATACGGTGATCGTCGATGAGATTCATGCAGTGGCGGGCACCAAGCGCGGCGCACATTTGGCGGTAAGTCTGGAACGGCTGGAGAACCTTGTCACAGAATCGCGCAAGCGAGATGCAATCGATGCAGATGCTGATGAGGGCGGTGATGCCGCCGTCGATGCTGGCCGTGGCGATCGTCATATGCAGCGCATTGGTCTATCCGCTACGGTGAATCCGCCTGAAAAGGCGGCGCGATTCCTGGGCGGCGGGCAACCGGTTACCATCGTGAATCCCGGTGGGCGGCCTGCAATGGATTTGCGCATGATTGAGCCGTTGGAAAACATGCGTGATTTGCAGTCCGTGAATGCCAAGCAGCGTGTCGGTGGCGTGGATGCTGAACGGTCCGCTCCGCATATCAGTGGTGTCACGCCGGCCATGCAGCGACTTGCTGAACGCAGGGGCATTGTGGCGGTGGATGATAGAGATGTTTCTTCCACTTCTGGGGACGATTCTGATGCGAGTGATGCGTTCGATTCCTCCGCGTTGGTTGGAGCGGCGGGCGACCGTACCTCCGGTTCCATTTGGCCCGTGGTGGAACGCAGTATTTTGGATGAGATTCTCGCGCACCGCACTACATTGGTGTTCGTTAATTCGCGTGGTGTGGCTGAGAAACTCACTGCGCGCTTGAACGATCTGTATGCGCAGACCCGGCATGGCACCAATCCCGACACTGTGCGGGATCTGGGCTCTCCGGAAGGCCGCGAAGGGTTCTCCACGCATTACGATGCTGTGGTCGGCTCCACCACCATGCTTGTCGGCTCACATGAGGGCGATGATGTCATCGCCATGGCTCATCATGGGTCGGTTTCCAAAGACCGTCGCAAAATGATTGAGGAACGGCTTAAACGTGGTGAATTGCGTTGCGTGGTGGCCACCTCCAGTTTGGAGCTCGGCATTGATATGGGCTCGGTCGACTTGGTGATTCAAGTCGATACGCCGTTGTCGGTCTCCTCCGGATTGCAGCGTGTAGGCCGTGCCGATCATCAGGTCGGTGGCGTCTCTCACGCATTGTTCTACCCGCTCACCCGTCAGCAGATTGTCACTGGGGCCGCAAGTCTGGAAGCCATGATTGCCGGCGATATAGAACCATTGGCCGTGCCGCGCAATCCGCTCGATATTCTTGCCCAGCAGACCGTGGCCGCTGCCGCGATGCACGATTTGAACGCTGATGACTGGTATGCCACAGTGCGTCGTGCTGCGCCGTTTGCCGAACTGCCACGTGACATGTTCGATGCGGTAATCGGCATGATGTCCGGCGAATACAACAGCGAGGAATTCTCGGCCTTCCGGCCGCGACTGGTATGGAATCGGGATAATGGCCTGATTTCCGCCCGTCCCGGTTCGCAGAAAGTGGCCGTTACCTCTGGCGGTACGATTCCCGATCGAGGGCTGTACACCGTGGTCCTGCCTGAGGCGGACGCCGGCAAAGGCCAGCGTCGCGTCGGCGAGTTGGATGAGGAGATGGTCTACGAATCGCGCGTGGGCGATGTCATTACGCTCGGCACCTCCACATGGCAGATTCAGGAAATCACCCGTGATCGTGTGGTCGTGACTCCGGCTCCGGGCCGCACCGCCCGCCTGCCGTTCTGGCACGGTGAAGGCGCTGGCCATGACTACGGTTTCAGCCGTACCATAGCCCGCTTCACCCGAGAAATCGCCGCCGGATTAGACGTGAAGCGGACTGAGGGGAGGTCTGCCGCAGAAGGTCCAGCTGTCCCAACCTTCATCCCAACAATCCTCACCCGTCTCCACCACGATGGCCTAGATGCCAACGCCATCACCAACTTGGCCCGCCTACTCTCCGAGCAACAAGCCGCCACTGGTGTAGTCCCCAGCGACCAAACCCTTATCGTGGAGCGCACACGCGATGAAGACGGCGGATGGCGCATCGTGCTGTTAAGCCCCTTCGGCCGCCGCGTTCACGAACCGTGGTCCATGGCCATCAGCCGCAGACTGCGCCAACGCTACGGTTTCGACGGGCAGGTATATGCCGCCGATGACGGTATCGTCATTCAGCTACCGGACGGTGACGGACATATTCCTGCTCAAGACCTGTTCCTTTTCGACCCAGAAGACCTCAAAGCAGATGTAGAGCGTCAAGTGGGCGAGTCCGTGCTATTTGCCGCACGATTCCGCGAATGCGCCGCCCGATCACTGTTCATGCCGCGATCCGACCCGGGCCGTCGCGTGCCCCTATGGCAGCAGCGACTGCGCGCCGCACAGCTCCTGCAATCCGCACGTATGGCCAAGAACTTTCCGCTGCTGCTGGAAACCGCGCGCGAATGTTTGCAAGACGTATACGACATGCCCGCCCTGAACGAGGTGATGACCGGATTGCAAGCCGGCACCATTACCGTGAAGGACGTGGAAACCGAGTCGCCATCGCCTTTCGCCGAGAACATTCTCTTTGGCTTCGTCGGCGTGGTGATGTACCAGTATGACCAACCTCAGGCCGAGCGTAGCGCGCAACTGCTGTCTCTCGATCCGCACGTGCTCGAACGCTTGCTCGGCACCACCGATATGGCACAAGTGCTCAACCCGGACGTGATTCGCGAAGTCGAACAGGAACTGGGGGAGCACACTTTCTGGAATGAGCTTGCCGACGATGATGTGACTGGTCGCGTGACCCGTTACGCCAAAACCCATGGTCCTTTCACCGCCGATCAGCTCATAGCCGATCTACACCTCGATGCTACGGATGCCGTGCACACTCTGGATGTGCTGGCTGCCAAAGGCGAGTTGCTGCAAGGCCACTTTGTAGATGATGACGAGCAAGGCCAACAGTGGCTCCATAAGGACGTATTCCGCCGTATTCGGTCTCGCTCATTGGCCAAGGCGCGTAAAGCAGTCAAGCCAGTAGAATCAGAGGCGTTCCAGATGTTTCTTATCGACCGACAAGGTATCGGGCCGGTCGGCGGCGAACGATATGAAGGTGCTGACGGGCTCATGCGCGTTATCGAGCAGCTGGAGGGCATATCACTGCCCACTGCACTCTGGGAGTCGGCAGTATTCCCCGCACGAGTACGAGACTACCAACCTGCATTGCTGGATGAGTTGCTGACCAGCGGCGATGTGGTCTGGGTCGGCTCAAAAACCGGGGGAACCAGTGCGATGGACCCCGGTGAGGTTGCTTTCTATCCGGCGGATTCAATATTGTTCAGCGGTGTGGAACATGGTACGACATCGAACGCCTCAGACGCCACCATGCCGGAAGCGATTCTGACCGCACTGGACTCAGGGGGAGCGTTCCATGCCCGTCAACTGATGGATGCCGCCAAACGTGCGTGGAATGAGACCGCGGAGCCGGACATCAATCCAAACACCGGCGAAATCATTCCGCAAGAGTGGAGCGAACAGCAGTTCAAGGATGCCTTGTGGAGCTTGGTCTGGCAAGGTAAGGTCACCAATTCCAGCTTCGCGCCGGTGCGTGCATTAACCGCAGGCGCAGCAAGCCCGCGTAAATCCACTACATCACGTCGTCGTGGGCGTGTCGCTCCGATTCGCCGAGCCACTACGGATATGACGTTAGGAGGTTTGTGGTCCGCCGTAATCGGGCAAGCTGAAGCCGAAGACACCGACCAGACCGAACGGGCACTCGCACTGGTCGAGACGTTGCTGGACAGGTATGGCGTCATCGCGCAGCCGGTGATTGACAAGGAAAATATCCCGGGTGGCTACTCAGCGTTGTATCCGGTATTGAATCGCATGGAGGAGCATGGTCGACTGGTACGAGGCATGTTCGTCCGTGGTTTCGGCGCGGCCCAATTTGCCGAGCGCGACACCGTGGATGCGTTGCGTCATCCGTCAGAGCATCGCGGCCAGTCCGTGGTGGCATTGAGTGTGCTCGACCCCGCAAATCTCAGTGGCTCCGCCATCGCGTGGCCGGACGCGCCTGCCGGTGCGGGTAAACCGGCACGCCGTATCGGAGCCACGGTCGTGCTCAATGCGCAAGGCGCGCTACTATACGCGGCCGCCAAAGCCAAGCACCTGACAGCGTTCGATCAATCGGTCGGCCATGAAGCCGCTGTCAATGATTCCGACGAACAAATGCGCAAGGCCGCCACAGAACTGGCCTACGCCCTCAAACGCAATGGCACCGGCTCCGTGACATTCAGCGACATCAATGGCGAACCCCTCAACGCCCGTCACCCCTTCGCCCGCATCCTCCACCAGTCCGGCTTCACCCCCGTTCCCCAAGGCATGCGGCTGTACTGATTGAGCCCAGCTATCGAATGCGGTAGTTGGAGCCTCGTTGGGTCATGATGAGGCCGGCGCGGGTGAGCTTCTTATCCAGTGTGTAGAGGGCGTTCTTGAGTAAGCCCTGTTGCTCGAAGAATGGGCCGCCGATAAGTTTGACCAACTCGCTGGTGTTGACGAACTGGCCATCAGCCTTGACCAGCGCTTCAAGCAAACTGTATTCCAGACGGGACAGTGAGATTGCGCTGTGAGTGGATGCGTAGTAGGCCTTGTGATTCGTGGTGTCCAACGTGAGATTGCCACGAATGATCATGGCGGGGGAGTCGGTGGCAAGCGAGCCGACGTATGAGAGCAGTTCGCCATCGGAGAATGGTTTGCTCAGCGCGGCATCTGGGCGTCGTACGTTAGCTTGTGCGCTAGCGGCGGCATTGTCCGAGCGTTGTTCGGCTTCGGCATCTGAGTTGTTTGCGCGTGAATTCGCGCTGAAGGAGCTGTAGGGCGTCTCTTCGATCGGGGCGTACTCGTCAGGCAGCGCTCGCCAGCGGCTGCCTTCGCCGATGGTTTTGCTGAGTGGCGTCGAAGTCAGCAGCAGGATTTTAACGGAGGCACGGGCATTGTGAAGGGATTCGATGAGTTGCTCGGTGGAGATGCCGAGCAGGGATTCATCGAGAATCACTGCGTCAAATAGCTCCTTGGTGACCGCGGCGAGCGCGATACTGCCGGTGCTTGCCAAGGACACCTCATGACGACAGGCAAGCAGCGCACCACGAATGGCGCGGGCCAACGGTTCATTGGATACGGCAACCAGTAGTCTCATCGCCACCTCCTTGATGCTTAGTGTAGGTCGGGTTTAGAGTCTCTTCTCTATGTGTTTGGCTCACTATCGTTCGCTCCTCGCCTACAAACACCCCACTGGGGGTGTTTGCTTTACGGCTCGGCCCATCAGAGGGAGCTTAATTGAGGTTACGCAATGAAGGCGATGGGGGAGGCGAGGTCCACTCCGGAGCCGTCTCGGCGCATATCGGGCTTGGGAAGCTCGACCGGGGAGCCTGCGGATGTGGAGGCATGCAACGGGTAGAGACCAACCCAGGCAAGAATCAGCGTGTTCTGGCCCTTCAGGAATCGCTGGGAACGCACGCCGCCGGTAGCGCGACCCTTGGTGGGGTACATTTCCAGCGGGGTGACCTTGGCGGCGCCGTTTTCGGTGCCGGGTAGTGCATCGGAGTCGCCGGCCACGGTGAGCACCACCGCGCCGGAGCCGGAAGTCAAACCGTTCTCGCCCTCCTCATAGGTCCATGCCACCTTGCCGGCGGGAACCACGTTGAAGGCCGCCACACGGGCGCCCTCGGCCAGCTTGATGCCGGCCATACCGCCCGCGGTACGACCCTGCGGGCGCACGTTCTTCGCCTCAAAGGTCAGTAGCGAGGAATCGGAGGAGATGAACACCAGACGGTCGTCATCCTCGGCCACGGCGGCGAATACCACTTCATCGCCATCTTTCAGATCAATGACGGGCCAGGAATCCATGGTGGTGGGTGCCTCACGGTTCCAACGCTTGATGACACCGTTACGGGTACCGATAGCCAGCGACGGCAACGGCTTGGCCTCGGCGGCCCCGCCATCCTCGCTCTCGTCCTTGGCACTGGTCTTGCCGGACGTCGGCTGCTCCATGGCGATCGCCGTAATCACGCGCTCGCCACGAATCGGATCGGTGGATTCGGTCATGCCGATCAGTTCGTCGGCTTGGACCCCACCCTTCAGCGACAACGTGGCAGAAGCAGGTAGCGCCGGCAAATCAACCACATGCGCGAGCACCAGGCGGCCGGCCGACGTGACCAGCCCGTACGTGGCGCGCGTGGAGGTCTCGAAGATTGTGGTGATTTGATCGTCTCGCAGACGTTCATCGGATGTGGACCGTACATTGAACACGTCCATCGCGCTTGGCGTGGTACGGGCAATCAAACCGGTGGCGCTCATCATCACCACGCACGGCTCGTCTTCGATCTTCAAGGCTCCGGTCAGCGCGGACCGCTCGCCGGTCTTCTTGGCGGCGGCTGCGGCTGCGGCCACATCGGCTTCGGCGGAGGAAATCGTGGTGGCGGCCTTCACTGCTTCGAGTGCGGACTTGGACACACCCGAAGCCCCGGCGCCCTGCGCCACGACCGGCGTCAGCGTGCCATCCGGGTCGGCGTCCAGCAGCACGGTGCGACGCGGCGAGCCCCACTTGGCGACCGCCTCGTCCATCTCGTCGGTGACCACCTGGTCGAGCGCTTCGGCGGAGGCCAGAATGCGGGTCAGCTCCTCGATGCGCTTCTTCAGGTCATCGCGTTCGGCCTCAAGTTCGATGCGGTTCATCTTGGTCAGACGGCGCAGACGCAGGTCGAGGATGTACTGGGCCTGGACCTCGTCCAGGTCGAACACAACCATCAAACGGCTTTTCGCAGCATCCGCATCATCCGAGGTGCGGATTACCTGGATCACCTCGTCGATGTCCAGCATGGCCAGCAGCAGGCCCTCGACCAGGTGCAGGCGCTCCAGCGCCTTCTTCTTGCGATATTCGCTGCGACGGCGGATCACCACACGGCGGTGGTCAACCCACACCTGAAGCATCTCCTTCAGGCCCATCGTGTGCGGGCGGCCCTCCACCAGCGCCACGTTGTTCATGGCAAAATTGTCCTGCAACGGCGTGTGCTTGAACAGCTGCACCAGCACCGCATGCGGGTCGAAACCGGTCTTGATCTCGATGACGATACGCGTGCCGTTATGACGATCGGTCAGATCGAACGCGCCGGAAATCCCCTCCAGCTTGCGGTTCTTCACACCGTCGGAAATACGTTCGATTACCTTCTCCGGGCCCACCATGTACGGCAGCTCGGTGACCACGATGGCCTGCTTGCGGGCCGTGACATGCTCGATATGCGTGGCGGCGCGCGTGGTGAGCGTACCACGGCCAGTGGCATAGGCCTCACGGATGCCGTCGCGGCCGATGATCGTGCCGCCGGTGGGCCAGTCGGGGCCGGGCACGTAGCGCATCAGCTGTTCCAGGGTGGCGTCCGAATGCGCCATGAGGAACTTGGCGGCGTTTACCACCTCGCCCAGATTGTGGGTGGCCAGGTTCGTGGCCATGCCCACGGCGATGCCCGAGCCGCCGTTGACCAGCAGATTCGGGATGGCGGCCGGCAGCACGGTTGGTTCCTTGAGCTTGTTGTCATAGTTCGGCGTGAAGTCGACGGTGTCCTCATCGATATCCGCGTTCATGCCGAGAGCGGCTGGGCCAAGCCTGGCCTCGGTGTAACGGGAGGCCGCAGGGCCGTCATCCAGCGAGCCGAAGTTGCCGTGGCCGTCTACCAGCGGCAGACGCATCGCGAACGGCTGTGCCAAACGCACCATGGCCTCGTAGATCGCGGAATCACCGTGCGGGTGGAGCTTGCCCATCACCTCGCCCACCACGCGGGCGGACTTCATATATGGGCGGTCGGGAGTCAGGTTCATCTTGCCCATCTGGTAGACGATGCGGCGCTGCACCGGCTTCAAGCCATCGCGCGCATCGGGCAGTGCGCGTGCGTAAATCACCGAATACGCATACTCGAGGAAGGACTTGCTCATCTCCTCGTTCAGCGGTGTCTCGACGATATGCTCCTTGACCGTGCGCGGATCGTAGGTTTGCGCGGACGGTTTGCGGTGTGATGCCATGAAACTCCCTTTCGAACGCCCCCATATTAGCGGGAGGGCGCGAAACAGTGCGCAGAGAACGGTTCTCGATAACAACTGTGCGCTGGTTTCGGTGCGCCAATCGCACATGTTTGCCGATAAAACGGCGTGATTCCAGTGTTTCAGTCGATGTGCGTTTGTTTGATTATGTGCGTTGGAGCGCACAGTTGTTATTGAGAACCGTTCTCTGCGCACTGAGCCAAGGGGAGGGGTGCTACTTGAATGGGCAACTATGAGTGTTGAGACGCCGGATATGGACGAGTTGCTGCGGCTGGTGCCCACAGTGGGCTATGGGGATGACGCCCCGGCCGATCGGCGTGGGGGAGCACTGCACCTGTCCGCCGTGCTGCCCGCCTTGTCCGCCGCCATCGGACATCCGACCCCCACCAAGGTCCACGCCGATCCCAAGGCCTGCCAGCGCGCATTGGGGCTGCCTGATGCCGAATCGGCCATCGTGGTGCTCGTGGACGGCCTGGGCTACTGGAACCTCGCCATGCGCCTCGGCCACGCGCCCTATCTGCGTTCGCTGATGAACGAAAGCGCCAATCAGCGTCCCATCGCTACCTGCGCTCCAAGCACCACTGTGGCGGCCATGGCCGCATTCGGTACCGGAACCTGCCCGGGACTGACCGCAATGGCGGGCTATACGCAGCTCGACCCCGCCAGCCATAAGCTCATCCAACTCATCCAGTTCAAAGACGCGCTGGCACCCAAACCAGCCAATCCGCACATTCCTGTGCCGCCCATGGTCGATCCGCTCGACTTGCAGCGCGAGGAGACGGTGTTCGAGAAACTTGCGGCTCAAGAGGTGCGCGTCACGAGCTCGGGGTTGCCCAAGTTCTCCAAATCGCCATTGACCGAAGCCGCATTGCGAGGCACCGACTATCAAGGCAACGTCACCCCACGCGATCGTGTGCTGGCCGCCGCACGCGCCTCCCGCACCCCCGGCCTGACCTACCTGTACATCCGTGACGCCGACAAAGTCGGCCACAATTACGGGTGGGATTCCGAACACTGGGTGGCCGCATTCGAACATATCGACGCCCAGCTCGCGCTCCTGAAACGCAGCGCACCCAAAGGCACGCTGATCGTCATCGTAGCCGACCACGGCATGGTGCAAACCGACATGGACCAGCGGATTGACATCGCCGTTGAACCGCAGCTCACCCGAGGCGTGTCACTGGTCGGGGGGGAGCCGCGCTCGCTGATGCTGTATGCCGAGCCGGATGAACGACCTGAGGATATAGCTTGCCGGTGGCGCGATTGTCTGCAAGACCGAGCCTTGGTGCGGACCAAGGATGAGGCCATCGCGGACGGATTGTTTGGACCGGTCTGCGAGCGAGTCCGGCCAATGCTCGGCGATGTGGTCGTGCAGGCAGCGGGAGCCGTGACCCTCGTCGATTCGCGTACGCAAGGAGACAAGGCCACCCACCTGCCGAGCGTGCATGGCTCCCAAACAGCATTGGAAATGGATATTCCCTGCCTGATCGATATGGCCTGATTCGGAAATTCAGTCTCCGAACAGAATCTCGTCCCAGCTTGGTACGGCCGAACGTCCTGATTTACGCTTGGCCGGTTTGGCTGGTGCCTCATGTTCGGTGGCGGCGGATTCGGCCGCCCGCTCCTGCTCGGTGGCTACTAGCTGTGCATTGGGGCCACTCCGTATGGTCTTGTCCGAAACATTGTCAGAGCCCTGCTCTGGTGCCGTGGCAGGCGATTGCTGTAATCCTGCGGCAGATGGCGAAACAGATCCGGCGGTCTGCGAAGAGACCGGACTGGGGGCCGTAGTGCCATGAGCCTGGGTCGTGGCCGGTGAGATGGACGTGGATAGATCCACTGGGGGCATGGAACCTGTGGAAGTGACAGAGGGCCGGATTGCGGCAGGCCGTGCGGCCGGAATCGAAGGCGTAGGAGCCGCCCAAGCAGACACGGCGCGCTCGATACGCGCGGAGCGTACGGAGTCGCCGGGCAGTTCGGGAATCGTCGGCTTGAGTTTGGAATCCGTGGCTGATTCCGGATTCTGTTCGCCGAGCAGTTTTCGAGCGGCATTGTTCAGGCTCATCACGGAATTGTCGTGCATATTCCACGTCCATTCGGCATGGATCTCACGGCCCGCGGAAGTGAATATCGCCACGATGCGCCAAGGCTCAAGTCCACGTCGGGTGGATTTCCAGGTCACTGATTCCATGCCGATTCCCGCAGAGGCCAGCGTGCGTTCCACCAGTTCGCTGATGGTGCGCACCCTGCTGTCTTTGGGTGCCGCCACGGCAAGGAACTGTTCGATGGCATACTGTTTCTCGGTCTCCACAGCCATGGAGAAACGACGTACCAGCATTTCGCTCAGATGATATTTCTCCGCGACACGGGCCGGATCGGCACCGGCGCGAATCAGCGACTGTATCTGGGAAATCGGCAAAGTGGACTGCTGATGCGGCTGGGGAGCCTGTCGCATCTCGCTTCTGACCTGCTTGGCCTCAAGAATCGCCCGTTCGAGCGTGTCGTCCACGCTCACAGCCATTTCCCTGCCGCCAAGGGAGAATACGAGGTCCCCCGTCTTGCTCACGCGCACGAAACGGGCTTTTTCAAGCCGATCATCTGGCATATTCGCACCACTTTCCGTCGCAAAGACATTACTTCTTTTAAGTATGCCCCACGTGTCGAACTTTACGAGTATTTCAAATCGTGTATCCTATGGGCGAGTACGGCGCTGACCGTGCTATATATATCGACTTACGAACCAAAGACGACGAAAGGACCATGATGGCTCAGGATTATGATTCCCCCCGCAACAAGGATGAGGACGAGGAATCGCTGCAGGCGCTGGGGAAGTCCTCGCAGAACGCCTCGAGCGACATCGACGACGATGAGAACGCCATCGCCGAAGACTACGAACTGCCGGGCGCCGATTTGAGCAACGAGGATTCCTCGGTGACCGTCATCCCCATGCAGGGTGACGAGTTCATCTGCTCGCAGTGCTTCCTGGTCAAGCATCGCAGCCAGCTCGCCTACACGGACGAGGATGGCCAGCCGGTGTGTGAGGAGTGCGCCGCCTGATGGCGTTCGACGAGACCTACAACGAGCCCGAATCCACCGAGGTCCTGGTCAAGAGCCTCGACCCCGAACATCCGGCCCAGCTGCACTATGCCCACGCGGGCGATGCCGGTGCCGACCTCATCACCACCGTCGATGTGACGCTGAAGCCTTTTGAACGGGCACTAGTTCCCACCGGCGTGGCCATCGCCCTACCTGCGGGCTACGTGGCGTTGGTGCATCCGCGTTCCGGGCTGGCCGCCAAGCAGGGCGTCACCGTGCTCAACGCGCCTGGCACCGTTGATGCCGGCTACCGTGGCGAGATCAAGGTGCCTCTGATCAACCTCGATCCGAAGCACACCGCCGTCTTCCATCCGGGCGATCGCATCGCTCAATTGGTGATTCAGCGGTATGTTGAGGCTCGGTTCATCCCGGCCGAGACACTGCCCGGATCCGATCGCGCCGAACGCGGGTTCGGTTCGACGGGAGTGGCGTCCTGACCGGATTAGGCCGGTTGAATGACTAAGGTGATGACGGCAACAACGGTTGTGGAACCAATGATGGCGAACAGGTGAATGCACAAGGCTCCGGTTCGCGGCTACAATGAACTTCATGACGAGGGAGGTGACTGGCATGGCAGAGATTGATGGCGAGCAGTACGCCGCCCGTAAGTTGGGTTGTGAGATCAGTGCCGATCCGCTCAATCCGCTGGATCCAATCAAGAAGGTGTGCAAGTCCCATCACCCCGATGAGGATTTGTCCATTCTTGACCGTGCCTACCGGCGTGCTGTCATCCAGCACTCCGCCCAGCGCCGCAAGTCTGGCGAGCCGTACATCATCCACCCGCTGGCCGTTTCCCAGATTCTCGCGGATCTGGGCATGGGCCCGATCGTGGTGGCAGCCGGCCTGTTGCACGACACGGTGGAAGACACCGACTATACGTTGGATCAATGCCGCGCCGAATTCGGCGACACCGTGGCCGGTCTGGTCGATGGCGTTACCAAGCTGAGTCAGCTTGAAGTGGGTGATTCCGCCCAAGCCGAAACCATTCGCAAACTCGTGGTGGCCATGAGCCGCGACGTGCGTACCTTGGTGGTCAAGCTCGCCGACCGCGTACACAACGCTCGCACCTGGCGCTATGTGAAGACCACGTCCGCCCAGAAGAAGGCGCGTGAAACCCTTGACGTGTACGCACCTTTGGCCAACCGACTCGGTATGAACGCCATCAAGACGGAGCTCGAGGAACTGAGCTTCAAGGTGCTCTACCCGAAGATCTACAACGAGATCGTGGTGCTGGTGGCTCGCCGAGCCGGCCAGCGCGATGTGTACCTGAAGCAGATTCTGGCGGAGATCAACGAGGATCTCGACGAGCAGAACATCAAGGCATACGTCACCGGACGCCCGAAGGATTACTTCTCCATCTACCAGAAGATGATCGTGCGCGGCCATGATTTCGCGAACATCTACGATCTGGTCGGCGTGCGCATCATCGTCGACACCATTCAGGACTGCTATGCGGCGCTTGGTGCCGTGCATGCGCGGTGGAACCCGGTTCCCGGCCGATTCAAGGACTACATCGCCATGCCGAAGCTCAACATGTACCAGTCGCTGCACACCACGGTGGTGGGCCCCGGTGGCAAGCCGGTCGAAATCCAGATTCGCACTTGGGACATGCACCGCCGCGCCGAATTCGGCATCGCCGCGCACTGGAAATACAAGGAAAACGGCCAGGCCGGCCGCGCCCTGAGCTCGCCGGACAAGTCCGATCGAAAGCGTGATGAAAACAATCAGGAGCTTTCCGAGGTCGATAACCTCAAATGGATTCAGCAGCTCGCCGACTGGACCAGCGAAACCCCTGATTCCAACGAATTCTTGGGCTCGCTCAAGGAAGACCTTGGCTCGTCCGAAGTCTACGTGTTCACGCCGAAAGGCAAAATCGTATCCCTGCCCGCTCACGCCACGCCGGTCGACTTCGCGTACGCCGTGCACACCGAAGTGGGCCACCGTACGATGGGCGCGCGCGTCAACGGTCGTTTGGTGCCGCTCGACACCACGCTCGATAATGGCGATACCGTCGAAATTCTGACGTCCAAATCCGATACAGCCGGCCCGTCACGCGATTGGCTGAGCTTCGTCAAGAGTCCGAAGGCCCGCAACAAGATTCGTCAGTGGTTCTCCAAGGAGCGTCGTACTGAAGCCATCGAGGAGGGCCGCGACGAGCTGACCCGCGCGATGCGCAAGCGCAATCTGCCGGTCAACACATTGCTTACGCCCGAAGCACTGGTGGGTGTGGCCGACGACCTTAACTTCCCGAACGCGGACGCCGTGTTCGCCGCCATTGGTGACGGACAGGTCTCCACGCAGAACGTCATCTCGCATCTGGTCAAGGATGCGGGTGCCGACGAGGTCGATGAGGAAGTCGAGCAGGAAGTCCTGCCGCTGAAGCCCATGGAACGCAAGGCCTCCAGCAGCTCCACCGGCGTGTCCGTCAAGGGCGTGGGCGATGTGTGGATCAAGCTGGCCCGTTGCTGCATGCCGGTGCCCGGTGACAATATCATCGGCTTCATCACCCGTAATCAGGGCGTATCCGTGCACCGCACCGACTGCCAGAACATGATCGATCTGAAAAACAAGCAGCCTGAGCGTGTGGTCGAAGTCGAATGGACCAGCACCAAGGGCCTGTTCATGGTCAAGATTCAGGTCGAGGCGCTGGATCGACGAAACCTGCTTTCGGACGTGACACGTGTGCTTTCCGACCATGGCGTGAACATCATTTCCGGTACGATCGCCACCGGTTCCGATCGCGTGGCCACCAGCCAGTTCAGCTTCGAAATGGCCGATCCGCAGCATCTCAACTCGTTGCTGGCAGCCGTGCGCAAGATTGATGGCGTGTTCGACGTGTACCGCATCACTGGTGCCAAGGAATCCGCCGAACCTCGACTGCGCAAGATGAAGTAGGCCGTTACCTTACTCTGGCTCCCTCTCAGAGAGGGGAGCCAAGAACACGAAAAGGTCCTGACTGGAATACCTGAACTGCGCCCCGATTGTTGGACGTGGTTTATTAAGGGTACCTGATTAGGCTGTGAGGGACATGTTCCGGAATTCCTCCGGGGTGTGTCCCTCCAGTCGTATCTGGCGGCGTTTGGTGTTCCAGTGGATGATGTACGCGTCCAGTTCGTTCTTGAACTGTTCGTATGAGGCGAACTCGCGTCCGGCGTGGAACTCGTCCTTGAGGTGGCCGAACACCTGCTCGGTCGCGGCGTTGTCGATGCAGTTGCCCTTCCTGCTCATGGACTGGCGGATGTTCAGTCCCGCGAGCCGGTCGCGCCACCACCGGTGCCGGTACTGCCAGCCCATGTCGGAGTGCGGGATCGGGTCGGCGTCTTCGGGCAGCTTCTCCTCGAGCATGGCGAGCAGGCGCCGCTGCTGGGCCATGTCGGGATGCCGGCTGACGTCCCAGGCCACGATCTCCTTGGATCCCATGTCGTATACGGGAGCCGGATACGCCTTGCCGTCGGCGACCCTGAACTCGGTGACGTCCGTGCCCAGCTTCACCCACGGCCGGTCGGCCGTGAAGTCGCGGTTCAGCAGGTTCTCCGCCCTCGCGCCCGTCTCGTCCCGGTACGAGCTGTATTTCCGGTACGGGTTCGGCCTGCGTATCCGGCATTCCAGGCCCATGCGCCTCATGACCTTCAGCACGCTCTTGTGGCTCACCCGCACCCCGAACTCGTGCACGAGGCACATGCGTATCTGCCGGTGGCCGCACCCGTTGGGCGTGCGCGCGAATATCTCGGCGACCATCGGCTCGATGTCCGGCCGGGTCACGGCGGCCGGATGCGACAGAAGATGGTAATACGTGCTTTTCGCCAGTCCGGCCGCCCTGAGCAGGTGCCGGAGCCGATGTCCCAGCCCCGCCAGCATGGAGACGATCACCGTTCTGTCCCGGTTGCCGATCTCCACGCCAGCAGGGCGTCGACTTTTTCCAGGTACGCGACCCTCGCCTTGAGGTACGCGTTCTCCTCCTCAAGGAGCTGTTCCCTTGTGGGAGCCGGCCTCGGCTTGGATTTCGCGCCCCTGGGCCTGCCCTTCGGTTTCGGACGCAGCGCGTCCGGGCCGCCGGACCGGTACTCGCGGCACCAGCGCTCCAACGGGGCGGGACCCGCGATCCTGTACTTCTCCATGACTTCGGCCTTCGTCAGCCCATGCTCCACATGGTCGCGCACCGCCGCGAGCTTCGTCTCGTAGTCGTATCTCCTGTTGCCTTCGCGTTCTCCCATGAGCGCCGCCTCCCCGCCAAACCGGTATGACAACACCCATTTTCCCGCGGTACTGACGGGCACGCCAAGCCGGCGGGCGAGAGAACGCCTCCCGGCCCCGCCCCGGATCAGGTCGGCGACGACCCGCATGAAACCGTCATCGTAATGACGCCTGCGATCCCTACACATGAGAAACCGCACCTCCGATCATCGAATCTGAATTACTTCAGTCCAACAATCGGGGTGCGGTTCAGAATCAGGACCTTTTCGTATATGTTGTCGGTCTTACTCCGCCACGTCCACGGACAGAATCACGGCCGGCTCGAGCGGGCGATCCATCGGATCGGTGTCCAGTGCTTCGAGCTTATCGACGACCTTCTTGGAGTCGTCATCGGCGACCTCACCGAAGATGGTGTGGTGACCGTCCAGCCACGGGGTCGGCACGGTGGTGATGAAGAACTGGGAGCCGTTGGTGCCATGGACCTTACCGTCCATGCCGCGACGCAGACCGGCGTTGGCCATAGCCAACAGGTACGGCTTGTCGAACTTCAGGCTCGGGTCGATCTCATCGTCGAACTCGTAGCCAGGGCCGCCGGTACCGGTGCCCAGCGGGCAACCGCCCTGAATCATGAACTGCTTGATGATACGGTGGAAGGTCAGGCCGTTGTAGAACTTGCCGTGGGAAGGCTGGCCGGTGTACGGGTCCGCCCATTCCTTCTCGCCGGTGGCGAGGCCCAGGAAGTTGGCCACGGTGTTCGGAGCCTTGTCGTCGAACAGGTTGATGGTGATGCTGCCCTCAGAGGTGCGCATGATGATGGTAGTCATACGTTCCATGTTCTCATTGCCCCACGTCATTGACTGGCATTGCCGCCATCGCTGCTATCGAGTCGGCGATTGTCAGCCAATGAATTTGATGCCGGTTCCGCTGCTGCTACCGGTTGAGGAGCCGCTCGAACCGCTATTACCGGAGTTTGAACTGGATGATCCGCCCGTGGAGCTGGAAGAGGAACCGGAGCCATTGGCTGATCCTGAACCCGATCCGGTTGAACCGTTGCCGGTGCCGGTGGTGCCTCCGGTGGTGCCGGAACCGGTGGAACCGCCAGTCGTGCCCGAATTAGTGGAGGAATCGGTGCCGGTCGAACCATCGGTGGATCCATTGGTGTTGGAATCGGTTGAGGAGTCGGTGCCGGTTGAGCCGGACGTGCTTGAATCGGTGCCGTCGTTGGACGAGCCGGATGTGGAGTCCTTGGTGTTGGAATCATTCGAACCGTCGGTAATGCCCGGCTGCGGCAGTCCGTTATTCTGATTGGACGTGTCGGTCTGCGTTTTGGTGTCGGTTTGCGTGGGCGTGGTGGACGGAGTGATGATATGGTCCGTGCCACGGCCCTGCGTGACCAGCATGACGATGCCGGCGGTTACTGCCACGGCGAGCAGGCCGGATACCAGCGTGACGATAATGGCGGTGCGCTTCGAATTATGGGAGCGGGCCTTGCGCAGTTCATTGACCGAATAGGTTCGTCCGTTCGCTCGATTGGACACGACTTCGCGCGGCTTGCGCGCGGTGGAAACGGTATTGACCATGCCGGTCATCGTCGTATCGGACTCGGATTCGGCTGCCTTATCGGACTTATTATCCGTAGTGTCATCGTCATTGCCGGAAGACGAGGCCGACTGTAGTTTCTCACCGGAGGCGGTGAGTATGTTTTGATAGATTTTGGTGGCCACCGCGGAGACGATGTAGCTGGCTGCCGCGCCGATTACCGAGCCGGCGATACCGATTTTCGATGCCAGTAAGAATGAGGTGACGGCGGCAAGGGTGCCCGCCACGATGGATGAGAGGGAAAGACCTTCGAAAAACTTCTTCACAAGACACGACCGTAAAGTGTCGGGCTGGAAGGTTGCTTAAGGCTCGGTGATACCGAGAGGATGCCTACACGAGACCTTCAAAACCTAGCCAGCGGAATGTGGAATGACTCAAAAATATGGTGCCGATGAGCAGTGGGAATCAGCGCAAAGTGGCGCAAAGTAGCGCAAAGAACAACCGAAATTGGTTCGCTTGGAGCGAAAACGACGTTCAGCAGAACGTCATGCAGCCCAAGCGAAGCTGCCGTTGCCGGCACCCAACTCGAAATGCAGTTTGGCGATGCCAAGTCCGATTTCCGATTGCACGCCTTCAAGAGCCTCGGCCTTCACCGTAACGGTTCAGGGCAATGGAGAACCCATGACCATCCATGGCCGAAACTGAATCGTCAGTTCCGGTGCAGCGACTGTTTGGTCGGCTTGATTACCGACATCAGCACGGCGACGAAGATCAGCGCAAAGCCCACCAGTGAACTCCACATGATTGTCTCGCCCCAGAACAGCGCGGAGAACGTGACAGCGAACAGACTTTCCGTACACATGATGATTGACGCCTGCGAGGCAGGCACGTGAGCCAGACCGATGTTTTGCATAATCTGGGCACTCATCGTGGCGCCGAGGAACAGATAGAGCACGCTGGCCACTACTGAGGGTGCCAGCCAGCTGGCGTTCGGCATGGGTTCGGTGAACAACGCGCCGATGATGAACAATACGCCGGCAACGCCGAACTGCACAAAAGTGACGGCGATAGGGTCGAAACGTTTGGTGTAGACACCAAGGGAGGTCAGATTGAACGAGAAGATGACCGCGGTGGCGATGGTCAGCCAGTCGCCGGCGCTCAGTGACAGCGACCCGCCCGGCTTCAGCGAGACGAAGCCGACGCCGATCAGACAGATCACGCCGGCGACAAGATTGATGGCCTTCGGACGGGTTTTTGAAATAATCCACGTGGCGAACGGGGTGAGTACGCAGTAGGCGGCCGTCAGGAACGCGCTGCGGCCCGGTTCAATGGTCTGCAGGCCGATGGTCTGGGTGACCATCGTTCCCCAGTAGGTCAGGCCCACCACGAGCGCCGGCACAATGATTTTCGGCGTCAGATACGGCACGATGTGCTTATGGAACAAGGCCAGCATGCACAGGCAGGCGCCGATCATGCGCAGACCCATCAGCCATTGGGGCGGAATCGCCTCCATGGCGAATTTGGCGAGCAGATAGCTGCCACCCCATAATGCAGCGCAGCCCAGCAACATGAGTCGGGCGAGATTCGGGGGAAAGCTGCGGGACCAGCGGCTGCGCAGCTTGTTGAAACGTTCGATCAAACCCATGGTGCACCTCAGGACAGTTAGGAAAACTTGTGGCTCTCTCGGCTCACAGATTACGGGAACTACCGGCCAAAATCGACCGGTCGATGGGCGTCGGGTGTGTGACAGGTGTGTGGCTGGTGCGCGACCGGGGCATGGCATCGCCAAGCAGGTAAAAACCGGATGAAAGCTGTGCGAAGGTGAGGTTCCTCACAGCGAACATCCGGGCTAGTCGCGTTCGAAACCGGTACTCTGGAAAGAGTAAGGATACGTTATCCGTAGCAATCATGAAAGGATTCGACATGGCAGTCATTACTCCGGAAATCAAGGAATTCATCAAGAACAACCTTGGCTGGATCACCACCGTCTCCAAGGACGGCGAACTGGACCTCGGCCCGAAGATGTCCCTGTTCGTGCTGGACGACACGCACATCGCCTACCACGAGCGCACCGCCGGCCAGCACTATGAGAACCTCAAGAACGGTTCCCCGCTGGTCATCGCTTTCGCCAACCTCGAGAAGAAGCAGGGCTACCGCTTCCGCGGCAACGTGGTGCTGCACGTTGACGACGACATCTACAACGAGCAGGTCAAGGTCGCCGAGGAAAAGGGCACCAAGAAGCCGGCCGTGATTCCGGTTCTCGAAGTCACCGAGATCCAGGACCTTGCCTCCGGTCCGACCGCCGGCAAGACCATCGCCAAGGACTGATTAGCTGACGTATTGGTGGCTTCCTCGTCAGAGGGAGCCACTTTTTCGCTTTTTAGTGCGCAGTACTAGGTGACGGCCTTGGGCGTCGGTGGTGGCGAAGAGGTAGGTGCTACCACCGTCCTTGAGTTTGAGTTTTTTGCGCAGCTGGGCCACGGTTAGGGGGAAATTGCGTACGGCGATGTTGGCGTGCGTGAGGCCGGCCAATAGCTGTTTCAGTTCTTTCTTGTTCATGGTGGCGATGGATTCGATGGCGAATGACCTGCCTGGAAAATCGGCAATAGGTTCGGCCGCCACGAACAGGTGGCTATTCGGGCTGATGTGATGCACGGCGAAGCGCTGTTCGAGAACATCAAAGCATCCGGCCTTCATGATTGAGGCGTTGGGCTCGTAAAGGTACTTCCAATGCGAGGAATCGAAGTCGTTCGCGCTTTCCTCAGACAGGGAATCTTCGGTATTGCAAGTATTGCGTGCAGCCAAGGCAGAATCGCTGATAGTGGTGTGATTGTCGCTGTTATCGCCGGCCTTGTACGACAGCACCTGCTCGTCATTAGCACATACCACGAGCGGTGAGACGTAACGGCCGCGCCCCAACACCAGCAACAATTCCTTGCACTCATTCCCGGTGGAGACGATATGCACCTCATGTACCGCGCCGGCGAAATCGGCGACGGTCTTATGCCAGTCGAGCATGGGGGAGAGCTTGACCATGACCGTCGGTGCCTTGGCCAGCAGCATATCCTTCAGGGTCAGCACATCCGGCATGCAATCGGCAATCGCGTAGGTACGCGAGCCATGATCGTCACGGCGGGCCGGATCGAGGAAGATCATGGAGACTCGGCCAAGCGTGTCAAGCACTGCTGTTGAATCATCATTGATGACTTCGGCGTGGTCAAGGCCGAGTATCGGGAAATTATGGCGAGCGATATCACATAAAATGGATCGTTGTTCCACATATATGGCACGATTGAACACTCGGGACATGTAAGAAAAGTCGACGCCGAAACCGCCGGTCAGATCGACTAGGGATGTCGGGGAGTCGTCGTCGACTGCTTCTTCGGCCAACAATCGCTGTGCCAGCCGAGCCTTGTACTGTGCGGTGAATTGGCTGGAACATTGTTCCATTGGGACTTGCGGCGGGAAAATCAGCCCATCATGGGACGCCCAGTCAGGTAGCTTGAGTGAAGCGCGCTGCCAGCCGGCAATTTGCTCCAGCGCGAACGGCACATCCACGTCGCCATCATGCTTGGCGTGCAAGGCCACATCACGCACATCTTCACGGCGGTGTTTGGCGATGAACGCCCAAGTCGACTCAGAAATCTCCATGCCGCCATTCTAGGGGTTGTGCTGAGATGAGTATGGCAAACCGCAAGAGAACGAGGTGGCGAAAACCGATGATCGATGAAGTGATGATGCTGCGTCATGGCCGTACGCAATACAATCTCGAACATCGCTTGCAAGGCCAGATCGATGTGCCGCTCGACATCGTAGGCCAATGGCAGGTTGACCAGACCGGATTCGCGCTCGCTTCACGGTATTACTGGGCCAAGGTGAACCGACTTGCCGAGCATCCCGAAGCCATCGCCCAGCCCGGTCCTGACGCCGCCGAACGCACTGATACGCGCCAGTTCGAGGAGGCTCCCGCCGCCGGCCGGCGCATGGTGGTGATGACCTCCGACCTGTTCCGTGCCCAACAGACCGCACACGCCTTCGCCGATATTTTGGGATTGCCAGTCACCTGTGACCAACGACTGCGTGAACGCAGCTTCGGCGAGTGGGAAGGCATGACCCGCGCCGAAATCAAAGCCGTGGCAGCCGACGACTACGCCTCTTGGAAACAGCACACTGGGGGCGAAACCAAGCATGGTGTGGAAAGCCGTGCCGCCGTGGGGCAGCGAGGTGCCGATGCCGTGCGCGCACTGGTCATCGACTCCGCCTATTCAGACAGCACGCCCACCACGCTGATGCTCGTCACCCATGGCTCATGGATTACCGCCACCATCTCCAACCTGCTCGAACTTGACCCGGACGGCATGAACGCACTCGGCGGCATGCGCAACGCCTGTTGGTGCCGGCTCAAAGTGCGCCACAGCGTCAACGGCACCCCCATCGAACAGCCCCTGTGGGAGTTGGAGGAATACAACAAGGCTCCCGCCATCGCCGACAGCGCCGACTGGGAGAACGGGCCGACCGATCTGCGAGGACCGCACATGCCAAGTTGGCAGCCAATCGTCTGGTGATGGTCGCTATGCGAAACCCCGCTCGCAAATTCGAACGGTGGGTCTAGACTAATCTCGGTTTGGAACCGTACAGCGATAGAACAGTAAGAAAGCGCGGAAGGCGGGTGAGACGACATGCTGAGAATCTTCAGCTCAATCAATGGCCAAGTGGAGCAGATCGAGAAACCGGAAAACGGCTCCTGGTTATGTTTGAGCGAACCCACTGATGTGGAGCTCGCCACCTCGCAAACCGGCATCGACCTGGCCGACCTGCGTGCCCCTTTGGATGACGAGGAACGTTCACGTGTAGACGTCGAAGACGATTACACGATGATCATCGTCGACATTCCCACCGTGGAAGAGCGTGGCGGACGCGACTGGTACGAGACCATCCCGCTGTCGATCATCGTCACCGAAAACCTCATCATCACCGTCTGCATGCAGGACACGCCCGTGCTCCACCCATTCATGGAAGGCACGATCCGAGGCTTCAACACCTTCATGCGTTCGCGCTTCATCCTGCAGATCCTGTACCGCAACGCCACGATGTACCTGCGTTACCTGCGCATCATCGACCGCGAAAGCGACAAGCTTGAACTGAAGCTGCGCCACTCCATGCAGAACCGCGAGATCGTGATGCTCATGGAGCTGAGCAAGACTTTGGTGTATTTCACCACATCGCTGAAATCGAACGAAATCGTGATGGAGAAGCTCACCACCCTGCAACGCATCAAGCAATACCCGGACGACGAGGACCTGCTCGACGACGTCATCACCGAAAACAAGCAGGCTATCGAGATGGCCAACATTTACAGCGGCGTTCTTGCGAACATGACCGACGCTTTCGCCTCGATCGTGTCCAACAACCTGAACAACGTGATGCGCATCTTCACCATCATCTCCATCACACTGTCCATCCCGACCCTGATCTTCTCGATGTACGGCATGAACTTCGATGGCGGCATGATGGGTATGCCGTTCACTGACAAGCCGTGGGGTTTCATGCTCATTATCGTGATTTCCATGGTGCTCTCCGGTGCGGTTGCCTGGTTCCTCACGCGTTCGCGCATGTTCAAGTAAGGCGTTTGACGGTTATGCACCACTGGTCATCGTTCGCCAGCCGTAGCATGCTCCGCGCTCGCCGTCCGATGCGGCGCGGATTTCGCTCCCGACTGATGGCAGGATTCGCCGCGGCCTTTGGCGTGATATTGCCATTATCCGGTCTGGCCGGTTGCGGCCAAATTCAAGTCACCACCGTCTCCGGAGCGCCGGAGGGGCCCACCATCGCCATTGGGGTCGCAGCCGACGAGCCATCGGTGGGAGCATGGCATGACGGCACATACCAGGGCTTCGACATCACCATCGCCAAATACGTGGCCGCCAAACTCGGCTATGCGAACAAGCAGATCGTCTTCAAACAGGTTCGCCCCGAAAACCGGCGCTCCATGCTGGACAATGGACAGGTCGACATGGTCGTCGCCTCTTGGCCTATCACCGATGAGTCCAGCGCGATCGTTGATTTTGCCGGACCATACCTCACGACCAGCGTCGGTTTGCTGGTCAGGTCGGATGAGCGTGGCCGATTCACCAATGACGCAGGTTCGGTGGGTGACGTAGGCGACGGCACGGTGTGCGCAGTGAAAGGTGACGAGACAGTCGGCATCTTCCGCGGCAACCACCCGCAGGCCCGGATTCAGGAGCGCAGCAGTTATGCGCAGTGCGTCACGGCCGTGCAAGTAGGGTCGGCGGATGCCATAGCCTCCGATATGGCGGTGCTTTCCGGTCTTCAAGCGGCCAACGGGCCCCAGTATATGGACGTGATTGCGGACAAGGGCGAGGTCGGTTATGGCATCGCCGTGAGTCAAGGCACCAGCCAATTGGCGCAGAAAATCGCGGAAGCATTGGAAGACATGGTTGAGGATGGCAGCTGGACGGCCGCCAAGGATACGTTCACAAGCCAAACAAAGCTCACGGTTTCGCTGAACGGCGACCCCAAAGCCATCGTCTCGGATGCTGAATAACGATTGACGACGTGTCCAGTTGCGAGGCTACCTTGCTGATTTATGAGTGACAACGAGAAGAGCACGCAAACCGAAGAGCCCAACTTCCGCTACAACGCCGCACTGGCGCAGGACATCGAAAACAAGTGGCAGAAGATTTGGGACGAGCAAGGCACCTTCTGGGCCGCCAACGTCAACGGCGATTTGAAGGACGGCAAGGGCCGTAACGCCGAAGGCCGCACCGCCTACTTCGCCATGGACATGTTTCCCTACCCGTCCGGCAAGGGCCTGCACGTCGGCCACCCGCTGGGTTACCTGGCCTCCGACGTGGTGAGCCGCTACCACCGCATGAAGGGCGAGAACGTCCTGCACGCCATGGGTTACGACGCCTTCGGCCTGCCTGCCGAACAGTACGCAGTCCAGACCGGCCAGCACCCGCGCGTGACCACTGAGGCGAACATCGCCAACATGAGCCGCCAGCTGCACCGTATGGGCCTGAGCTTTGACAACCGTCGTACGTTCGCCACCATCGACCCCGGCTACGTGCGCTGGACCCAATGGATCTTCTCGCGCATCTACGATTCCTGGTACGACGAGGACGCCACCAACCCGTCCGGCTCCAGGGGCTCCGCACGCCCGATCGCCGAGCTCGTGGCCAAGTTCGAATCCGGCGAAAAGGCCATTCCGGGCCACGAGTCCGACGGCAAGCAGTGGTCCGACCTCACTGACGCCGAGCAGCAGGATATCTTGAACGACTTCCGCCTGGCCTACATCTCCAAGTCCCCGGTCAACTGGTGCCCGGGTCTGGGCACCGTGCTGGCCAACGAGGAGGTCACCGCCGAAGGTAAGTCCGAGCGTGGCAACTTCCCGGTCTTCCAGCGTGAGCTACGCCAGTGGTCCATGCGCATCACCAAGTACGGCCACCGCCTCATCGCCGATCTTGACGGCATCAACTGGCCTGAGAAGGTCAAGCTCATGCAGCGCAACTGGATCGGTGAATCCCATGGTGCCTCCGTGCACTTCACCGTGGCCACTGCCGACGGTGACAAGGACATGGAAATCTACACCACCCGTCCCGACACGCTGTTCGGCACCACGTTCGCCGTGGTTTCCCCGGAACATCACCTGCTGGAGAACGTGCCCGCCGAATGGCCGGCCGATGTACCCGAAGACTGGAAGGGCGGCTATGCCAACCCGGTCGAGGCGGTGAAGGCCTACCGTCTGGCCGCCGAAGCCAAGACCGCCAAGGACCGCGTGAACGAGGTCGGTGAGAAGACCGGTCTGTTCACCGGCCTGTACGCCACCAACCCGATCACCGGCGCGAAGCTCCCGCTGTTTACTGCCGACTACGTGCTGATGGACTACGGCACCGGTGCCATTATGGCCGTGCCTGGTGGCGACCAGCGCGATTACGACTTTGCCGTGAAGTTCGGTCTGCCTGTCATCTACACCGTCACGCCTCTGCCGGATTCCGGCGACGACTTGGCCAACTACGAGGGCAAGGCGCCGTTCGTCTCCCATGACGGCATCGTGATCAACTCCTCCGTCGAGGCCACCGAAGCCAAGGGCGACGCGCTGAGCCTTAACGGCCTGCGCGTGGACGACGCCATCGCCAAGGTCAACGCCTGGCTCGAATCCGCCGGCGTGGGCAAGGGCACCGTAAGCTACCGTCTGCGCGACTGGCTGTTCTCCCGCCAGCGCTACTGGGGCGAGCCCTTCCCGATCGTCTACGGCGAAGACGGCACCCCGCACCTGCTGCCGGATTCCGCATTGCCGATCAACCTGCCCGACGTGCCCGACTATGAGCCGCGCACCTTCGATCCGATGGACGCAGAGTCCAACCCGGAGGCACCGTTGAGCCGCAACGAGGACTGGGTCAAGGTCGAGCTCGACTTGGGCGACGGCAAGAAGACCTACTACCGCGACACCAACACCATGCCGAACTGGGCCGGCTCCTGCTGGTACTACATGCGTTACATCGACCCGACCGACACCAAGCACATGGTGGAGAAGGACGAGTTCGACTACTGGATGGGCCCGAACCACAACAAGTACTCGGGTGATGAAGGCGGTGTGGACCTGTACATCGGCGGCGTCGAACACGCTGTGCTCCACCTGCTCTACTCCCGCTTCTGGCACAAGGTGCTCTTCGACCTCGGCTACGTGGACTCGGCCGAACCGTTCCACAAGCTGTTCAACCAGGGCATGATCCAGGCCTACGCCTACACCGACGACCGCGGCCAGTACGTGCCGGCCGACGAGGTCGTGGAAGGCCCGGCCGACGCCTCCGGCGAGCCGACCTTCACCTGGAACGGCGAACATGCCAACCGCGAGTTCGGCAAGATGGGCAAGTCCCTCAAGAACATCGTGACCCCGGACTACATGTACGAGAACTACGGTGCCGACACCTTCCGCCTGTACGAAATGAGCATGGGCCCGCTGGACGAGTCTCGCCCGTGGAACACCCGCAACGTGGTCGGTGGCATGCGCTTCCTGCAGCGTCTGTGGCGCAATGTGGTCGATGAGACCACCGGCCAGGCCCATGTGACTGAGGACACGCCGGACGAAAAGACCCTGAAGCTGCTCAACAACACGATTGCCGAAGTGACCGCGGAAATGGAAGGCATGCGCCCGAACACCGCCATCGCCAAGCTCATCGTGCTCAACAACCACCTGACCGGTCTGAAGGCTGTGCCGCGTGCCGCCGTGGAGCCGCTGATCCTGATGCTCGCGCCGATTGCCCCGCACATCTGCGAGGAGATGTGGAGCAAGCTCGGTCACGCCGAATCCCTGTCCGCCGAGCCGTGGCCGGTGGCCGACGAACGCTACGTGGGCCACGACACCGTGACCGCCGTGGTGCAGATCAAGGGCAAGGTGCGCGCCAAGCTCGAAGTGCCGGTCGACATCGATCCGGCCGATCTCGAGAAGCAGGCGCTGGCCGCCGTCGCCGACCGTCTTGGCGGCAAGGAGCCGCGCAAGGTGATCGTCAAGGCCCCGAAGATCGTCTCCATCGTTCCCGCGGAGTGACTTGTTGCGAGCCAGCTCCCCTCTTTGAGGGAGCTGGCTGCGAAGCAGACTGAGGGAGTCTGTTCTTTAATAA
>ERZ831773.1267-NODE-1267-length-28117-cov-3.687727_pt1 | contig 28117 bp, 24 predicted proteins | sample MGYA00519696_ERZ831773 | MGnify/ENA primary metagenome ERZ831773 (study PRJEB31850, sample SAMEA3708720) | human gut metagenome | biome: human gut; feature: human-associated habitat; material: faeces | place: China | collected 2014 ...
ATATTCTTTTGGTATAATACAAAGTATAAAAATTCTCATTAAGTATGTTACTTAAACACATTTTTATATTTTTCTTCAAATTTTTCTATTGATATCGGCTTTTCAAAATAGTATCCTTGTATCATATCACAATTTATTCTTTTTAGGTAATCAACTTGTTCCTTGTTTTCTATGCCTTCTGCCACAACTTCTATTCCCAGCTTATGTGACATTTCAATTATTGCCTCTATTATAATTTTACCTCGACTACTTTCTACTATATCATCAAAAAAACTTTTATCCATTTTTAGAACATCTATATTAATATTTTTTAACATGCTAAAAGATGAATAGCCTGTTCCAAAGTCATCCATGGATACTGTAAATCCCAATTTGTGAACATTTCTTTCCGCTTCTTTTGCAAGCTCAACATTATTAACAACAGAGGTCTCCGTCATTTCTAATTCTATAGTATTTGGTTTTATACTATATTTATTTACAAAATCTATTAAATCATTTATATGATTTTTATTATACAAATGTAGTCTTGACTCATTTACTGATATTGGAAATATTTTATAACCTTTTTTCTCCCAGTTTTGTTGTAATTTGCAAATACTTTCTAGTACATATGTGTCTAGCTCTGTTATTAACTCATATTTTTCTAATAATGGAACAAAAATATTTGGCATTACTACATCTCCATCTCTATTCCAACGTACCAATGCTTCTGCTCCTGCTAGTTCTTCAGTCTTTGTATAAAACTTTGGTTGCAAATAAATTACAAATTTATTATTTGCAATTCCTTTTTTTAATCTTTTTTCTAAAATCCTTCTATATTCTATATTCATATTATCACCTAAAATTATTGTTTACATTTTTCATAAAAAAATTTCATATTTTAGAAAAAATTATAAAACCCCAAACATGTTGAGGTTTTATTTTCCTATCTTCCATCATCTTGTTCAATTAAATCTCTTCTGTTTACTTTTGAACTTTCCTTATTTTTCTTAAGTTCTCCGCTTTCAATTATTTCTCGCAAAAAGTCTCCTAAATCTTTATATTTAATGCCTATTTTTTGAATGATTTCTCTTCTTCCTTTTCCTTGTCTTATCAACTCAATTATTTTTTCTTTTTTTGCTTCTCTTGCTTGCGTGATTTCATCTTGTGTAATAACTCCATCTCTTATAAGTTCAGCCATAAGACTTCTTATATTTTGTTCATCTTTTACTAATTGCCTCGATATTTCTTCTGCATTATATCCATATTTCAATAATTCAACTATTCGTTTTTTAGTTTTATCTACTTTTTTATATGAATCTATTTTGCCCTCCGAAAATAGCTTGTCTAATATTCTTCTTAATGTATCTTGCTTAGTTATCTTCATTTCTTTCATAATTTCACGTTGACCTAAGCCCGCTTTTCTTAATTCTATCACTCTTTTTTCTATTTCTTCATCTGCACATTGGTAAACTTCTGCTATAGATAACCTTCCTTCTTCAACAAGCCTATCAAGATATAAATAAGTTCTATCTACAGAAATACCTAAAGAACTAGATATCTCACTCACATTTCTTTTTGCCTTTGCCATACTCAATATCTGTTTTAGCTTTTCCTCAGTTTCTTTCTTATATAAATTTGTAGCCAAGCTATCAAGTTTTCCCTCTTCTACAAGTAATCCTATTATAAGCTTCACACGACTTTCATTTGTACCAAGTTCCATTGCAATCTTATCATAAGGATAATTCTTTTTTCTAAGCTCTAATATCTTTTCTTTTAATTCCTGTTCTTCTTTATAGCTTCTTATCATATCTATTCACCTTCTTATTTAAGTTGCATCGATAATAGTTTACTTATTCCCTTTTCTTCCATTGTTACACCGTAAACTGTATCTGCTATTTCCATTGTTCCTTTTCTATGTGTTATTACTAAGAACTGTGTTTCTGTGCTGAATTTCTTTAAATATAAGGCATATCTTGCAACGTTTACGTCATCAAGAGCTGCTTCAATTTCGTCTAATATGCAGAATGGAGCTGGATTTATTTTTAGTATTGCAAACAATATTGCTATTGCTGTTAGTGCTTTTTCTCCACCCGATAATAGCATCATGTTTTGTAGTTTCTTTCCTGGTGGTTGTACCCTAATGTCTATTCCACATTCTAGTATGTTGGCTTCATCTTCTAATATTAGCTCTGCCTTTCCTCCACCAAATAATTCAATGAATACTTCGTTGAAATTTTTGTTTATTTGTTTAAATTTCTCATCAAATTGCTTTTGCATTGTAGTTGTCATTTCAGAAATTACGTTTCTAAGCTTTGTTATAGAGTCTTCTAAATCAAGTCTTTGCTCGTTCATAAAGTCATATCTTTCTTGCATTTTCTTGTAATCTTCTATTGCATCTACATTTATGCTTCCTAAGTCTGCTATATTTTTACGTAGTTCTGTTGTTCTCTTTTGAGCAACTTGAACATTATCTGGCTTTGCGTAACCATCTGCGTTATTAGGAGTTAGCTCATATTCTTGCCACAATCTGTTTATTAAATCGTCTATGTCTTGTTCTTGTTTTGTCTTTTTGCTTTCGACTTTTACTATTTGCTCTTTTAGACCATTTAATACACTATATTGTGACTCTATTTGAGCCTCTATCTTTTCTAATTCTTCATTTTTAGCTGTTTTTTCATTCTTTAGAGCTTCTATCTTTTCGGAGCTGTTCGTAACTTCGGATTTAATCTTTTCTATTTCTTGCTCGAAGTTTGAAATTGCTTCTTCATTTTTAGTAGTCTCTAATTTTGCATTCTCTATATCTGCTTTTTTCGTCTCTATGCTTGCATTTGCATTTTGAATATCTTGTTCTATTCTTGCAATCATTTCGTCAAGAGATGTTCCACTCTCATCAAATGAAGATACAGAAATTTTTAAGTCTGTTATATCTGTATTTAAGTTATCTATGTAAGTTTGGTCATCTTTATTTAGCTCTGCAAACTGAGTAATCTCTGCATTTAATTCTTGCATTTCCTTGTCTAAATTTGCAATTACTTGTTTAGTGCCTTCCTTAGAAACTTCTAATTTTTTCTTTTCTTCATCAATTTCTTCAACTTGATTTTTTAACTTATCCATTTTTTCTTCAAGTTTAGTAATTTGACTGTCTATCATGTCTAATTCTTGCTTTTTAGTTGCATATGTAATCTCAATTTCTTGTAAATTTTTCTCTAGTCTTGCAGATTCTTCTATTGTATCGGCTATTTTTACAGAGTGCCCTTCCTTTTCTTTTTCTAGCTTCTTAATCTCAGAATTAAGCTCTTCTAACTTAGCTTTTAATTCTTCAATTTCTCTGCTTCTTCCTAATATATTTACAGTCTTTTGAGCTACCGAACCACCACTAATTGCACCAGATGGATTTATTACGTCACCTTCTAGTGTTACTATTCTAAACGAATAGCTGTTAGCCTTTGCAAGTTTTATGGCACTATCCATGTTTTCTACAATTACTGTTCTGCCAAGCAAATTCAAGATTATGTCTTGGTATTTCTTATCTGCTTTTACTAGGTCTGCTGCTATACCAATAACTCCATCTATTCCATTAGAATTTACTTTTTCTATTTTCTTTCCATGCACCGATGAAATTGGTAAAAAGCTTGCTCTTCCCAAGTTGTTCTTACGCAAATGCTCTATCAATTTTTTTGCATCTGTTTCTGTTTTTGTAACTATATTTTGCATAGCCTGGCCTAAGCACATTTCGATTGCAGTTTCATACTTTTTGTCAACAGAAATTAGGCTTGCAAGCACGCCTTCCACTCCTGCATTTAATTCACTATTTTGTTCACATGCAAGTAGTAAAGATTTAACACTCTTCATATATCCATCTTTATCACGTTCTGTTTCGATTAAGAACTTACATCTAGAATCTTTCATTCTGTACTCTGCTGTAAGCTTGTTTATTTTTTCATCAAAGTCTTTTATAACGGCTAAAGCCTCTTCTTTTTGAGCCTTGATTTCTGTTAGAGTCTTAACAGCCTTGTTTCTTGTTGCTTCTATTTCTTGAAAGTTTTTCGAAATTTCTTGTTTCTTTATTCTGTTACTATCTAATTCAGAAATAGTACTTTGAAGCTCTTGCTTTACATTTTTCTTAGTTTTTTCTAAGTTTTCATAATTAATTTCATATGTATTAATTTCGGCAAGTCTTTCATATTTTGCGTCTGTATCTGCTTCTACTTGTTTCTTCTTGCCTTCTATCTCAAGCTCTTTTTCAGATAATTTAGCAGATATTTTTGCAAGCTCTTCTTCCTTCTCTTTTAGTTCTTTTTCAAACCTTTCCTTATTCTTAAATAAGTTGTCCTTCTTAGAAACCTTGCTATCTTTCTCCTCATTGAAATCATTAATTCTTTGATGTAGTTCCTCTATTTCTTTTGTAAGTCTTTCAACATTTGTAGCATTGTTTGAAATTCTTTCTTTAGAAACATTTATCTGAGAATTTAACTGTTCAATCTTCGTCTTGCTCTCGAAACCAACATTTTGCATATTTTCAATTTCTGCAATAAGTTCATCAATTCTAGTTTTTAAAGTATCTTTTTTAGTTTGACCCTCTTCAAGCTTTTGGCTTTCTGATGTTTCTTGGTCTTTCAATACTTGTAAATCTTCTACAATTTGTTCAAGTTTTTCCTTATATGTATTTATGTTATACACAAATAATCCAACTTCAATGCTCTTAAGTTCTTCTCTTAAATCTAAGAACTTTCTGGCTTTATCTGCCTGCAATTTCAAAGGATCTAATTGTCCTTCTATTTCAGACAAAATATCATTTATACGCAATAGATTAAGCTTTGTCTGCTCTAGTTTTTTCTCAGACTCTACCTTACGAGTTCTATACTTTACAATTCCGGCAGCCTCTTCAAAAATATGTCTTCTATCATCAGATTTATTGCTCAAAATTTCGTCAATTTTACCTTGTCCAATTATAGAATATCCGTCTTTTCCAATACCGGTATCCATAAACAATTCTATAATATCTTTAAGTCTACATGGTGTTTTATTTATAAAATAACCAGTCTCACCACTTCTATATAATTTTCTTGTAACAGTAACTTCATTATATTCAATTGGTAATTTTCCATCAGAGTTATCTATTACAATAGATGCCTCTGCAAATCCCAACGATTTTCTATTTTGAGTACCTGCAAATATTACATCTTCTGCCTTTGCGCCTCTTAAAGACTTCATACTCTGCTCTCCAAGTACCCACCTAATGCTATCCGAAATATTACTCTTACCAGAACCATTTGGTCCAATAACAGCTGTAATACCCGGCTTAAATTCCAATACAGTCTTATCTGCAAACGATTTAAACCCTTGCAGTTCTAATCTTTTCAAATACATTTATAGTTCTCCTCTTAATAATTCTAATCCACTGGTTAATTCCATTACTTCTTTCATATCTATATTTTTGTAGTAATCATCTAGACTCAAATTATCACTAACTTTTTTTAGTGATATTAAATCTATCTTACACATGCAACAAATTATATAAATAGAATTTAGTTCCATGTCAAAAAGCACATCGTCTTTTATATCTGTATGTGTTACAAAACTTTCAGCACTATAACATGGTAATTTCTTAATATTTTCTAATGTTTTAATTCTGTCATCATTAAATTCTTCAACAGTATATTGTTGCTCTCCTGGAATGTTCCATTCATAATTATAAGATTTACTAACATTAACCCATTCTCCAATTTTAGAGTTAGTAGAGCCAACATATCCCATATTTATTATTAAATCTGGCTTTATATCACAATTTTCTAAATATCTGGTTAAATTGATTGCTGTTTGTTGCTTTCCAATTCCAGTAATAATTAAAGAGATATTTTCTTTTCTATATACATTTTCGTTAATCTTTTCTAGTTTCAATTTTTCTGCAATGTCTGTTGCTTCCTTTTTCATTGCAATAACAAATAAAATCTGTTTCATTTCTAGTTTAATCCCCTCATCAAAGATACAAGTCGAAAAATTAATTTTCTGAATAAAAACATTTTACTAATTTTCTACGTAATTTTACAATTGCATCATTATTTTTATTGTACACAAGTCAAATTAGTTTTTGACATTCGATTTCTTGTTTATTTTATACTAATATGTCGTAAAAAGCAAGAAAACTAAGCGAATATTTCACTTAGTTTTCTAATATTTATATGGAATTAATTTTATCTTCCTTCGTCGTCTCTTTGTTTTTGAGCTTCAACTTTTCTTGCATGTCTTGCTACATATTTTGAATAATCTGGTTGTTCTTTATTATCCTTATTTTGAGCATCTTTTGCAGCTTCTTTTTCAGACATTTGGCGTAATTTTGCTATAAATGCATCAACACTTTGTGCTTCTGTTTTTTCTGGCTCTCCATCTTTTTTAATTGCATCACCATTTTTTATAATTCTTTTACCTTCTCCAGACTTAGCTTTTTCTCTTGCAGCTTTTATAGTTTGAATTGGGTGCTTTATTGCATTCCATAATTTAGACCATCTGCTTGTTTTTACTAGTGCCTTTTCATTGTTTTCCTTTGCTGCTTGTTCAGCTTCTTCTTTCTTAGCTTCTTCTTCTGATTGTAAATCAGTCCACATTGGTTCTACTGGTTTATCTATATCTTCTACTGTAGGTTTCTCAGCAGCCGGAGCTTTTTCTTCTTTAGGCTCTTCTTTACTTGGTTCTTCTTGTTTAGTTTTTTCTTCTTTCTTTGTAAATCTGCCATCCATAGATTTAGCCTCAATTTCATCCCAAGCTTTATTTGCAAATAAGTTCTTCCAAGCAAAATCACATTTTGCAATTTCAGTATTTAATGTATCAATTTTATGCTCTAAATCTTTATTGGCATTTTTCAAGCTGTCAATTTTAGATTTAATTCCTGCTTTCTTTTCATCAATATCAGATTTTTTTGCTTCTAATTCATCTAATTTTTTAATATCATCAACATCGAAATTTTTCACGTCAGACTTTTGCATTTTTTCAAGTTCAGCTATAACTGACTTAGTATTTTCATCTTTATCTATTTCAGTTACTTGCTCTTCAAGTTCAGAAATCTTCTTTTCATTATAGCTTACTTCATATTCTAAATGCATTTTTTTATTTCCAAGATCATTTTTTATCTGTCTTACTCTTTCAATTTGTGCTCTATTCTTTTCAAACCCTTGAACTCTGTTTAATTGTTTTTCTAATTTAGGTTTTTGTTCTTCTCTTTCTTTTTTAGCATTTTCCAAAGCCTTATTTAAGCTTTCTTTTCTGGCTTTTTTTGCTTCTAAAGCTTTTTTGTCTTCTTCTTTTTCACTTTTGCCTAATGCTTCAATTTCGGTTGACAAATTAATCATTTGAGCAGTTATCTGTTCTACTGCATTACCCAAACCACTAATTTGTTCCTTTAAAGATTCACCTGTTAAATGTACAAATTCGGGTGACATTTTTAAGTATTGTTGATATTCATTTTCAATTTTATTACTTCTCTTAGCCATTTTATCAATCTCCTTTTATAACTCATATGTCTATATTATAGCATATATAATTTATTTTTTCAATACTTTATGTATACTAGGTCTTATTTATCACAATAAATATACCATAAGAGAAAAAATTTGTGTGTATTTTAACAAAAATGTAATATTTTGTTATATTTTTGTAACACTTTGCATATAATTCAAAATTGATATTTTCTCAAATGATTTATTAAGACATTATCACAAATGAATTATAACACTGTTTGTATAAAAATCATTTGACAAACTTTAAATAATATGTTATCATTCTATTACAAATAAAAATGTTTGATTCCAACGGTCAAACTTGTAATCGTATGTGTACCTGTGAATACACATACTTTTTTTATATAAGAAATAGAGCAGGCTGTGAATCCTACTCTACCGACCATATGTATGTCTACTCCTGGTCCTTGTCTGATTGCTTCTCTTCATTTAATTGTTGTTCTCTTGAAAGTTCTAGTCTTACGACTTTTTCTCTTTCTACTAACAATTTTATCAACTAAACTCAGTATTGCATCTCCAACGGTCATCTTGTAACCCTCCTTTCCGTCCTTAAGTAAAGACTACCTTTTGACAAGAAAGGTTGGTATTATCTTACAATATTTTTACTAAGAATTCAAGCAAACACTCATAATTTACGTCGAAAATTTATTAATAAAATTGTGTATTTCATTTTAAATGAAGTTTATCTAAAATAACGGCAAAAAATTCTACTCTATTAAAAATAATTTTTCCAACGCCCTATCTGATAATTTTCCATATTTCAATTTTTTATCTGATATCTTTTTTCCTTCTAGCTCTGGTAAAATTCCATAATTTGCATTCATTGGTTGAAATTTTTCATTTGAAGTCGATATATATTGAGCTAATGCTCCTATCATTGTATATTCAGAAAACTCAATTTTTTCTTCTTGTTTTAATTGTTTTACAGCATTTATTCCGGCAACTAATCCAGATGAAATGGATTCTACATATCCTTCTACTCCTGTAATTTGTCCCGCAAAATATATGTTTTTGTTTTTCTTTAATTGATATGTTCTATCTAATAATTTTGTAGAATTTATGAAAGTATTTCTATGCATTACTCCATATTTTGCAAATTCCGCATTTTCTAAACCTGGTATCATACTAAATACTCGTTTTTGTTCTCCAAATTTTAAATTTGTTTGGAATCCAACAATATTATAAATTGTTGCATCTTTATTGTCTTGCCTTAACTGAACTAGTGCATATGGCCTGTAACCTGTACGTGGATCTGTAAATCCCATTGGCTTTAATGGGCCATATCTTAATGTATCTATTCCTCTCTTTGCCATTACTTCAACTGGCATACAGCCTTCAAAAATTTCTCTTTTTTCAAATTGATGTAATTCTACAACCTCTGCATTAACTAATTCATTCCAAAAATGTTCATATTCTTCTTTATTCATTGGAAGATTTATATAGCTTGCATCTCCATCATTTTTCTGCTTTGCTTTCCATTCTTCTACATCTTCATCTTTAGCTCTTTCTTGTTCATATCTATTGCCATAAAAAGCAATATTCATGTCAATACTATCTTTGAATATTATTGGTGCTGCTGCATCATAAAAGTGTAAGTCATCTTCTCCTGTAAGTTCTAAAATTTGCTTAGATAAGGCATCAGAAGTAAGTGGGCCTGTTGCAATTATAACAATTCCATCTTTTGCAATACTCTCTATTGATAGTCCATCTTTTCCTACTTCTTGCCTAATTATTTCTACATTTTTCATGTTTTCTAAAGCTTCAGTAACCTTTTTAGAAAACACCTCTCTATCAACAGCTAGAGCCTGCCCAGCTGGTACAGCAGTTTCATCAGCGACTTTAATAAGAAGGGAATCTAAATTTCTTAGTTCTTCCTTTAAAAGCCCACAAGCATTCGTGTGCAAATTAGACTTAAAAGAATTGCTACAAACAATCTCTGCTAAATTATTATTCGAATGTGCTGGCGAAAAACTATTAGGCTTCATCTCGTACAATCTAACTTTTATGCCTCTTTTAGCAATCTGGTATGTAGCCTCAGAGCCAGCTAATCCGCCACCAACAACAGTTATAAAATCATTCATACTATATCCTTTCATCACTCATTAGTAATACTAAATTTATATTAATATGTAAGAATAATTTCATTTTAAAAATAAGGTCGAGCCCGTCTTTTGAGGAGTCCGAAGGAGCTCCGACCAAGGGCGAAATACCGTAATTTTGAAAAATGAAATTGTTCTCTTTCAATAATATTAAATCGCCCAAAAAAGGGCGTCCCTATTGGGCGAAATTATCCAAACAAATTCATTATGTCTTCTTTTGAAAGCTTGCTTATAAATGTTTGGTTTGTTGAAAGCATGCTATCAATCAAAGTTTCTTTTCTTTTTTGTAGTTCATATATTTTCTCTTCTATTGAGTTTTTTGTTATTAATTTATATACTTGTACGTTTCTCTTTTGTCCTATTCGGTAAGTTCTATCTGTGGCCTGGTTTTCTGCAGATAAGTTCCACCATGGGTCATAGTGTATTACCACATCTGCTCCAACTAAGTTCAGTCCTGTTCCACCTGCTTTTAAAGATATTAAGAATAATTTTTTGTTTGGGTTGCTGTTAAATTCATCTACTAAATTTATTCTTTCAGATACTTTGGTTTGTCCTGTTAATTTTAAGAATTCTATATTCTCTTTTTGCAATTCTTTTTCTATTATTTCAAACATTGCCGTGTATCCTGAAAATAGTAGTATTTTGTGTCCTGATTGTATTGCATCTTTTACTATTTCTATACATTGGTTTAGCTTACCGCTTTCGCCCTTGTAGTTGTCTATAAATAGACTTGGGTGGCAACATATTTGTCTTAATCTTGTTAACAGTGCAAGTATTTTTATCTGGCTCTTTTCTATTCCATTTTCTTGTATTTCTTCCATTGCATTTTTCTTTGCCTTTGCTAAATAAGACAAATAAATATCTCTTTGCTCGTCCACCATCTGGCTATTTAGAACAGATATCATTTTATCTGGTAACTCTGTTAAGACTTCACCTTTTATTCTTCTTAAGACGAATGGCTCTATCAATTTTTTCAATTTGTTCATTGCCACTTCATTGCCCTCTTTTATTATTGGCGTTTCATAAAGTTCTTTGAATTCTCTGTATCCAAATAAGTAGCCTGGCATTATGAAATCGAATATTGACCATAGCTCAGACAAAGAGTTTTCTATTGGCGTTCCAGTTAGTGCAAACCTTGTTTCTGCTGATATATTCTTAATTGCCTTTGCATTTTGTGTGTTATTATTTTTTATGTATTGTGCTTCATCTGCAATTATGTATTTAAATTTGAAGTCATATTTTTTATATTCTTCTATATCTCTCTTCAATAATTCATATGAAGTTATTACTATATCATAATTTGGTATTGATGCAATCTGATTTTTTCTTTCTTCTAGTGTTCCATGTACTACTATAGATTGCATTCCTATCGTAAATTTTTCCGCTTCATTCTGCCAGTTTAAGCATAATGAACTTGGGCATACGACTAAACATGGTTTCTTTCCTCCATTATCTTTGTATGCACAAATTACACACAATAGCTGAACAGTTTTTCCAAGACCCATATCATCTGCCAAAATTCCGCCCAAACCGTAGTAATCAAGCATACGTAACCATTGTACACCTACTTTTTGGTATTCTCTAAGGCTAGCATTCAGGTTCTTTGGCACTTCCATGTTTCCTTCTATCTCTTTTACATCGATATTTTCAACTAAATTCTTGTAGCTTTCATCTTTCGTAACATGAATAAAGCTATTCTTCTCCAAAATTTTATCTAAATAAAGAGCCCTGTACATTGGTAACTGTAAAGTATTGTTCTTTATTTGGCTGTAATCAACATCTATATCTTCGGTTACACTCTCTATAAATTTGATAGTATCATTATCTTCCAAATTTACGAAGCTTCCATCTTTTAGTCTATGGTATCTCTTCTTTAATTTATACTGTTTCATTATCTCCTGAAGCTCTGCTGGGTCGAAGTCCAGACTAGAAAAATCTATGTCTAGCAAATTATTTTCTACCCTTACACCCAAATTAACGGCAGATGTACTTCTAACTTCTTTTGCCTTAAAATTATCTGTTGCAAGCACTTCAAAATTCTTCATATATGAATCCATATCATTAGTCAAAAATTCATATATCTTGTCATCATTTGCAAGAACCAATCTATTGTTCTTTTGGTCTAGCATGAATCCACTCTTAACGAACATGTTAATTAATTTGCTTTCTTTTATTGTATTTCTAGAAAGTACTTCTACTTGTTTCTTAGAATCTAGCGGATTTATCTCTACATCTCCATATATAAATCTAATGTCTGCTAGCACATAATTTAAGTCATTGTAGTCCAAATATAATTTTGCATATAGCTCTGCAGGAATGTATTTTTCAACTTTCTTGTACTCATTTTCTCCAATATTAACACTATTCTTTATGCTTGGTTGTACTATAGAGAAGAAATTAGACAACTGGCTCTCTGGAAGCAAAATCTCTTTTGTAAAGTTCTTTCTAAATACTTCCAACATTTTAATAACAGTATTGCTATATTTTTTTGAGCATCTGTATAATTTCTTATCAAGCATTAAATATGTATATTTTCTGCCCTCATAAACCATATACGCATATATATCAACATTTACAGTTATCTTATATTCTCCATCATCATTTTCCTCTAATTTAAATTTAATGTCTGGCTCATTTGGTACAAAAACAACAGCATCAGTTCCAAACTGGTCTTCCATTGAAATTGCTCTATTTTTCAGGCATTCAAATAAATCATCTAAACCTGTGTTAGAAATAACTATTGCATCTTCTCCCATTCTTTTTGTGTAATAATCATATCCTGTAGACGATTCATTAGCATATTTTATTATTTCTGAATATTTAAGCACAAAATCTAAAAAATTTCTGTCTTCTTCCACAAATTTTTCTCTTGTGTGTGCAAATTCAAGCTTTGCTCCATATTTATACTTTTCACCACTCGCAAATCTATCATAAAATTCTGGTAAAGACTTTACCTTATAGCTCTGTTTCTCATCTTTTTTAGAAAGCTTTATTTCTAGTTTCAAGCTATTATTTGTTCTACTACATATAATCTTTGGCTCAATATGAACGAATCCTTCCTCCTTGCCTGAAGATATATTCTGTTCTTCCTCTTCTTCATTAATTCTGTAAAATTCATTTACCAGTTGATTGAAAATCTTGTAGTTTTCTCCACGTTCTTTAACCGTATCTGTACTTCTATTCTCTTTTTTCTCTCCAGAAAAAATTCTTACATAGTCAGAGTTACTCGCAAATTCTTTAACTGTTGCAATAATATGTTCACAGGCACAATAATTTTCCTTGTAATCATCACAAGTACACGATAAATTTTCAATCTCGCCTTCTGCAACCTTAATATAAACTTTGTGTTTCTGTTTTACTATAATTCCGTCATCGTTCTTCTCATCTTTTACGATTGAATGAACCTCAAAATTTTGTTTATTATCATATGTAATCTTATTTATTTCAATAGCTTTATTCTGCATTAATTTTGAAGCCAAATCTAGCTTCTTTGCGTCAACTTGACTTATTAAATCTTCATATATTTGTTTATCTATAATATTACTTTCCATCAATAAATCTCCCCATTTCACTGATTATCTATTATATACCTTTTTTCGACGTTGTGCAACGAGTACTGGAAAATTTCCCATGGAAAATTTTATATGTTAAAACTATTATCTCTTTCTTCATTAGTACTTTACATATTGTACACACAGTCCCCTATATTGCCTTAAATCTAAGTTCAATGCTCTTATTGCTTTTCTGAAGTTATTTGCAGTTACAACTTGTATTTTAAAATGATAAATTTGTTCAAGCTGTAATATCGGGACCTTGGGGTAGAACTCAGCTCTTGCAGAAAACATAGTATATCCTTTATCTACCCAATCTTGTCCAAGCCACGCATATGCTATATCATTAAGTAATAAACACTTAAGGATATTTTTTTCTTTATTCAGTAATCATTCAATTTAAGCGTAAAAAATCGATTGCTATTATCTCTTTAGCAATCGATCCGAAAATAAAAGGGGATGTTCTAATTTTTTAGTTAGTAATGGAGTAACTTATTACTAACTATGGTTATATATTACCAATACTTTTTGTCCTTTTTGTGAACTGAATGTAACTAATTAGTATTTTATTAATTTGTATTGATAATATAAATTTATTCATGTTTAATTTATATAGTCTTTAAAATTTTAATTTTTTTCAATAACATTATTGTTCTTGCAATGTTAATGTAATCTCTTTCTCTTGTCCATTTCTGTTTACTGTTACTGTCATTGTGTCTCCAATATTGTGTGTATTCTTAATATTGTTTAATTCTGTCATAGTTTTTATTTCTTGTCCGTCAGCCTTTACTATTACGTCTCCAGCCTTTATTCCAGCTTTTTCTGCTGCTGAATATTCGTCTACACTTGCAACATAAACACCAACTACTAGGTTATTTCTCTTTGCTGTTGTTTCGTCCAAATCTCTACCAGAAATTCCTATATATGGTCTTTTTACTTTATTATATTGAATTAATTGTTCTATAATTGGTTTTGCAGAATCAATTGGAATTGCAAATCCCATTCCTTCAACACCTGTTGATGAAACTTTTAATGTGTTTATTCCTATTACTTGACCTTGGCTGTTTACTAAGGCTCCACCACTGTTTCCAGAGTTTATAGCAGCATCTGTTTGAATTAATGTAAATGTTTTTCCATCTGAATCTGTTACTTCTCTATCTAGTGCAGAAATCATACCGCCTGTAACAGTGTTTTGCATTCCTAATGGGCTTCCTACAGCCATTGCAAATTCACCTACTTGTACAGAGCTTGAGTTCCCTAATTCTGCTGCTGTTAGACCTGTTTTATCTATTTTTATTACAGCTAAGTCTGTTTGTGAATCAGTTCCTACTATTTTAGCATCATACTTATTTTCATCACCATTTAATGTTACCTTTATAGAGTTTGCCTCTCCAATTGTATAATATGATGAAGATGAGCTTGAGCTTATTACATGGTTATTTGTAATAATGTATCCATCTTCGCTAATAATAATTCCCGAGCCTGTTGCAGTTGCTGTATTTTGTTGATTAAAGAACATTGAATTAACCGTGTAGTTTACTTCAATACCTACTATTGAAGGTAATACTTTTTTTGCAACAGCAATTCCTGTTCCAGAATACTCTGCTAAAGAAATTTGTGTTGTGTTTAATGTTCCTGTTGACGCACTTGTGCTGGTTGAAACAGAATTATTATTGTTATTGTTTTCTCTTATTATATTGCTTCGTATCTCTGGAACTCCTAAACATGTTCCTAATACAAGTGTTGCACCAAGCACACCGCTCAAAAATGGTACTGCTACACTTTTTCCAAAATTAGATTGACCTTTTTGCTTTTTTTCTGATTGTTTTACTGCTTTAAATTCTTTACCAGATTTATCTACAACTGCATCTGGTGTTTTTACATTGTCTTTATTCTCTTCCATTTTAATTACTCTCCTTTCTTACTGTGTCAAAAAATACTTCTTGACTCGTCTTATTCTCTTAAGATTAGCTCCATTATTCATTCTATCCTAATCTAAAGTTATAATACAATATATTTGTGAAAAGTTTGTGAAAAAAAGGCAAATATTTGTGAAAAAAGAATAGCCTTCGCTATTCTTTTCTATTTATATAAATATAATTGTGGATTTATTTTATTTCCATTTAGTCTTATTTCTAAGTGTAAGTGGTTCCCTGTTGAATTTCCTGTTGAACCAACTGCTGCAATTACATCTCCTGCTGTTACTTCATCTCCAACAGATGCATATAATTTGCTACAGTGTCCATAATATGTTTGCACTCCATTCGCATGGTCAATTATAATTAAGTAGCCATAACCACTCATCCAACCAGAATATGAAACAGTTCCATCAGCTGCTGCTTTAATACTTGTTCCATATGGAGCCGCTATATCTAGTCCTCCATGAGCATGGTTTCTTACACTAGTCTCTACTACGCCATATCTTGATGTAATGTTTCCTACTACTGGTTTTACACTAAAATATACACCATTAAATGTTGCTTCTGCTATTCTTTCTTGCTCTGTTTTTATTCCTCTCAAATCTGTATCAACACTTAATTTTGCAACTTCTAATGATTGAGTTCCAACACTCTCGAAGTCTGTTGTATATTGTTCTTGAATTCCAACTTTTGCAACGTCTTCTGAATATTCACTCTGCATTTCTGCAACTATAGTTTCTGCTTCTTCCACGGTGTTTACATATGTTTCTATTTCATTGTTTATCGTAACCGCATAAACTTTATACATAGTTTTTATATTTTCTGATAACATTTCTGCAATTTTATCGTCATCTTCTGCCTCAACATCTGATAAAACCAATTCATATGTTGGTTCCACTGTTAATTCTGAAAACACAGCACATGGATTATCTGATGTTAATAATTCATTGTTTATCTTTTCTTCCATTGCCGTTTTGCTCTTTACATAGCCTATTATTTCGTCGTTTATTTTCACAGCATACACTGGATTATATTTTACAAATACTATTGCAATTATTATAAATAGTGCTATTGAAGCAATTGTTAGCAATCTAAAAATTTCTTTCGTGCAGTGTTTTAATCTATTGTATAAAATACTTTCACTCTCCTTTTTAACTGCGACGCTTTCCATTATACCATATATTTTATACAAATGCAAATTTTTTATTCATATCGATTACTACATTTCTATTCCATCATCTTTTTTATTCATTCTTTTATCTCTTTGTTTATTACCTGATTGTTCTTTATTGGTATCTATGTATACTCTCTTAATTTCTCTAACTTCTGCTTCTTGTGCTCCAAATTCTCTCATAGTTTTTTCAACATTTCCATCTTTTTCTAAACTATTTATCATTAGTTGTTTTCTGTGCGTTTTACTAATGACATCTCTTGCTTCTTCAAGCTGTGGTAAACTTCCATATATTTCTATACAATTATTTAATAATTTCATTGCAGGCAAAAAATTATGTTGTTGTGTACATACATCTAAAACAAATCTTATGCCAGACATATCTGGTATTGCTTCATCTCTTGTAATAACATCTGTTAATATTCTATATTCATCTTCTGTTAATGTTCCGTCATATTTTACTATTTCTTTGCAATACTCTAAAATTTTTTTCTTTGTTAAATCTGTTATTTTTTCATCACCTAATTTTATTATTATTCTTTTTATAGCTTCTCTGTTACTTTCTATTTTATTTTGTGCATAATTTCTTTTTAGTCTTTCAATTTCTTCGCTATTGGCTTGTTCCATTGAAAATCTCTTTGTACGCTTTTTATTTTGTGTTGTAGAAATATTTTTTTCGGTACCTTTTTCTTTGCCTTTTTTCCCCTGTTTTATCTCTTTTTTTGTAGGAACCTTTAATTTTCTTTCTACTATTACCCTCTGTGCAATATTTCCGACAGTACCTTTAGAGTATCCAATTCTTATCACTATATCATCTATTGAATATCCTTTCATTGCCAAATCGGCAATTTGATTTTCATCTTCTCTTACAAGTTCAGCAACTAATCCATATATTTTTGTTCCAATAATTTGCTCCATGTAATGTTGGTTTAATTTAGCAGCTTTTATATTATATATTTTTTTTACATTTACTCCCAATATTTCTGTAAGGTCTTTATTATCATATCCCCTATCTAATAAATATAATATAACATTCTTTTTATCCTTATTACTACTAATCTCAAATTGTTTTCTTATTAATATACGCTTTTCTTGCTCCATATTTTCTCCTTCTTCATATATCCAATAAATACATTATACCACAAAAAAGAGGCAAATGCTATTCCTCATTTGCTTCTTTAATATATATTTAATTATTTTTTGCATACACTACTCTTCCAAATTTATATCCATTTACCGCTTTCTGTATCTCTACTATTGGTATTGGTGCTACTGCAATTAAAATTGTATATAGCCATTGCATTCCTGTTAATGGAACTAAACTAAACACCTGCGCAAGCGGACTTACAACGACAACTATTACCTGCAAAATTACTCCTAATACTAATGCTCCAACCAAATACTTATTTTCAAGTACTCCAATTTTAAATATACTTTCTTCACTCTTAATATTAAAACTATGAACTAGTTCCAAAATTCCTAATGTTAAGAATGCCATTGTTCTGCCAACTTCTACGGAATATAAACGATTTCCAATACTAAATGCCAATAGAGTAAATATCCCCAACATTGCTCCCTCTATTATTATTTTCCACCATAATCCATCTGCAAATAAATTCTTTTTAGGGTTTCTAGGGAGCCTGCTCATTATATTTTCTTCTTCTTTTTCTAATCCTAATGCAATGGCTGGAAGTGAGTCTGTTACTAAGTTTATCCACAATAGCTGGATTGCCAGTAATGGTGATTTTATTCCTAATACTAATCCGAAAAATATTGTTACTATTTCTCCTATATTAGTAGAAATTAAAAAATGTATCGCCTTTTTTATATTATCATATATGTTCCTGCCCTGTTTTACAGCCTCTACAATTGTAACAAAATTATCATCTAGCAAAATCATGTCTGCCGCATTTTTTGCCACATCTGTGCCACCTTTTCCCATTGCAATTCCTATGTCTGCATTCTTCAATGCAGGAGCATCATTCACACCATCTCCAGTCATTGCAACTACTGCACCTGTACTCTGAAAAGCCTTCACAATTCTTACCTTATGTTCTGGTGAAACCCTTGCGAATACCGAATAATCCATTATATTTTGTTCAAGTTCGTGCTGGCTCATTCTCTCCAAAGTTTCACCATCTATTGCTAAATCTCCCCTCTTCAATATTCCTAGCTCTTTTGCAATAGCCTTCGCCGTTTGCAAATGGTCACCTGTAATCATTACAGTCTTTATTCCAGCTCTTCTACAAGTTCTTACTGCCTCTTTCACTCCTTCTCTTGGAGGATCAATCATTCCAATTAAACCACAAAATATTAAGTCTTTCTCCACATCTTGCATTTCTGGCAATTTTTCTACATCTTTATATGCTACAGCAATTACTCTTAAAGCCTTTTCTGCCATTTGATTATTCTGTTCATTTATATCGTCTTTCTTACTAAAGATTGGCACAATTTGACCACCGGAATAACAATTACTACACCTTTTTAATAATACATCTGGTGCACCTTTTGTAATTATTCTATATCCATTTCCGTATTTGTGAATTGTTGTCATCATCTTTCTTTTCGAGTCAAATGGAATATCATTAATTCTTTTCATTTCATCATACAAGAAAGATTTACTTACTCCTTCTTCCATTGCTGCATTCGAGATTGCAACTTCTGTCGCCTCTCCCACAAATCCTAGCTTGCCATTAATTCTTTCTTCTGTTGTATCTGTACACATAGTTCCAAGTTCTAAAATAAACTTTCTTTCATTGCTGTTAGCTCTTCCAAAGCAATTCCTAATTTCTGTTACAGTCATCTTGTTTTGTGTTAAAGTTCCTGTTTTATCCGAGCAAATTACACTACTGCTTCCAAGTGTTTCAACTGCTGGAAGCTTACGTATAATACTGTTTTTCTTAGCCATTTTTGTAACACCAATAGAAAGCATTATAGTAACAATTGCGGGTAGCCCCTCTGGAATTGCTGCAACCGCGAGACCAACAGACGTCATAAACATTTCTATAATAGGAATCTTCTTAAAAATTCCTATTACAAATATTAATACACAAATTATTATACAAGCAATTGCTAAAATCTTCCCAACCTCTGCAAGTTTCTTTTGAATTGGTGTTTCTGGAGACTCATCCTCTATTATCATTCCAGCAATTTTGCCAACTCTTGTATTCATTCCAGTTTCAACAACTATTGCCTCTCCATGACCATTTACTACTATTGTAGTTGCAAATACCATATTGCACAAATCACCCATTGCAGTATTCTCTTTTAAAATCTTACTACTATCTTTTAGGCTCGGAATTGTTTCTCCTGTTAATGCCGACTCTTCAATCTTCAAATTATATGAATTTATCAATCTGCAATCCGCTGGCACATAATTTCCCGCTTCTAAAATTACAATATCACCTGGAACCACCAATGTTGCATCAATTTCTTGAACTCGTCCATCCCTTCTAACTTTTGCATTCGGAGCAGACATCTTCTTTAGTGCCTCTAACGATTTCTCTGCCTTCTGTTCCTGAACCAATCCCATAATTGCATTAAAAATAACTATTGCAACAATTATAATAGAGTCTATGTAATCTGCTTCTCCGTTAAGCTTAGAAACAACTGCCGATATAATAGCAGCAATTATTAATGTAATAATCATAAAATCATTAAATTGTTTAATAAACTTAACAAATATACTCTCTTTTTTCTTCTCCTTCAAATTATTTGGTCCATATCTATCAAACCTCTTTTGAGCCTCGTCATCTGATAAACCAATATTAATATTAGTTTTCAGATTTTTCGCAATCTCCTCAACACTACTAGAATGCCACATAAAAATTCCTCCCTTTTCATTTGTACATAAAAAATACTATGTACTTTTTATACATAGTATTCTACTTGTCCATTAATTATTCACTTATTTTTATACTTCGGGTTCTACTGCTACTTCTGTTTTTCTTGAACCTCCATACTCTCTTCTCATTCTTATAATATCAGTTTGTCTTAAATTCGTAGCATTCATTATTTCCTCATTCGTCTTTCCATTTTTCAAAAGATTATATGCTTGCTGTTTCTCCATTGCTACTTTTAGTGTAACACTTATTTCCGAAATCAACTCATTTTTTCCATATATTTGTTCACAAGTAGCACATAATCTTCTTGCAACAGCATACTCTCCTAGCTTTCTATATTCATTACTAATAAATAGAAGATTTTCTGGAGAAAACTTTCCATCTCCATAAGCAATAGTTTCAGCTAATATATCTACTTCCTCTCTAGTCAAGTTTCCACCGCATTCAACTATTTTTTTACAACAACTAGCATATTTTTGTTGTATGGCTTCACTGATTATGTTTCTTCTTATATCTCGTTCATATTTACTCATTTCTTCTCTACAGTCATGTATAATACCTTCTTTATTTCTCATGTCTATTTCTTTTTTTAATTTTCTTGAAAATAAGTTGGGATTTCTTGTATTTTCATTTTCTTTTATTCTATTATCTTTGATAAGCCTATTTATTATTGGACCTATTTTATTATATGACATTTTTGATTCTCTTGCCATTTGAACTCTGCTAATTCTATTTTCCATCATCTCTATTAGCATTTGTTCTAGGTCATGTAATCCATATTGCTTTTCAAACATAACTGAGCTTTCATCTAATTTTCCTTCGCTAATCAAATCCTTTGTATAATTATATGCCATACTAATACTTATTTTTAAAGTTCTAACTACTTCACATATTGCACAACCACTTTTTATTAATTTTTGTATTTCATTTTTAATATATGCTTCTTTTCCAGTTTCTTCTGGTGTTGGGTTTAAATTAGTATGTTTCAGTTGTCCATTTTCAACTAATTTTTGTATTATAGTTGTGACAGAAAGGTTTCCTAAACCTAATTCTTCCATAATTTGAGGTTTGGTATAACCACTGTTTCTAAGTTCTAATACTCTACTTTCCAACTCCAAATCTGCATTTCTATTTAGCACTTCTTTTGTTACTTTTCCATCTTTAATAAACTCTTTAATATATTTATATACTGTATCTATAGATACCTCTAATTCGTGTGCAATTTCCTTTACTGTTTTTCCATCTTCAAGCAATTCCAATGCTCTTTGTTTTCTTTTTAACATACTCTTACCATGTAAATTTTTATATTTTGTTGCAAGCAGTCCTTTTTCTGTTAAGCTCTTTATAGCATTGCTCACCTTTTCTGAACTTACATGTAATATGCTAGATATTTCGGTAACCGTGTATTCATTTTTCCTCAATTCTAGTACTTGCATTTCAAAATTTATATTTTTTTCTATAGCTTCATTAATATCTCTCATATTTTCTCATTTCTCCTTTTTAACAACATTAATTATCTTTCAACTTCACACGTTTCTTTTTTTGCTTTGACTTTTTCTTGCAACCAGCTTCAAATAATTCTAATATTCTTTTTTCTCTTTCTTCGTCTGTCATTTGTTGTAATTGTGCATTATCTTGTCTTTTTGTACCCTCTGTTATTTCCTTGCTAACTTTCTCTTTTGGTGGAGTTTTTCTGCGAACTTTTCTTACTATTTCATCATCTCTTATTCTTCCTTCCTCTTTTAACTCTCGCACATATACATAGCCTACATTCTTATTTATACCTAGCAATTCAGTTGAAAAATTACAATTTTCTCTTCTTGTTATTTATTAAAATTTACTCTATACTTATTTTTTCTATTTTAACATATTTAATATGTTCCACATTGTTATTTCTGCTTCTCTCAACCATTTTTTCATATACTCTATCTCGTAAATCTTGTTGTCTTTCTTTTAATTGTAGTTCTTCATTTGGATAAAATGGTCCATCTACATATGAGACGAGTTGTATTTTATTATTGTGTCTACCATAGCTTTGATATGTATTTGTTATACAATACGCAGGCGCATTTAATTTTACTGGATACTTGAATGACACTGCTTTGAATGGTCTTATTTTTGTATAGTATGGCCAAATATGGGCCTCTGGATATATTGTTATTGAATTTTTGTTTTTTATTTTTTCTTCTATTGTTGCTAAAAAGTTTTTCATTGCTTTTATGTCTGATGGAATTGGAATTGCACCAAGCATTTCGACTAATGTTCCTGTTCCTCTTAGTGAAATGTTTACTGGATTTACTATTAAAAAGTTTCTTTTAGGATAATCTGCAACACTTGGTATAAATGTGTCTGCAAATGGTTGTGTGTGATTTGCATACATGAAATAACCTTGTTTTTTACATTCTTTTAGTTTTTCTTTTCCAATAAATTTATGTCTAAATTTTATTCTTAGATAGCCCCATTTTATTGGCATACTTAGTACATTCTGAATAAATAATGAACATGCATTCCAAATTAAACCTTTTTTATATTTAAACTTTTCGTCTATTACTCTTGATTGTATAGTTGCTGGAGCAAGTTCATCATTTAATTCATCACTATAATATAAAACCTTTTGTTTCATTTTTACACCTCCATTTTAGTTTGAAAAGAATTAAATTTTTGCAAGAAAATGATATTCAAAAAGCAAATTTACTGTATGTAACCGCGTTATGAATGAAATTTGACGTAGCCAAAATTGTAATTTTTTTCAACTTAGCTTTTTTCAAAAAACTGTGAAGTATAATTGCTCCACAGTTTCACATTGTATTTTTATTATTTATTATTATTCTTTTCACACGTATATTCCAATGGAATTCCATAAAATTTTTCATATACATTCTTCCAGGTTTCAAAGTTTTTCTGTTTCATTATTTCTGTATTTTCTTTTTCAGTTAGTTTTTCAGGCTTTTTATTAGAGTGCTTCTTAACTAACTTTCTATAATAATCTGGTTGAGTTTCTTTTACTATTTCTCTTATTGTCACAATACACTCACCTCTTTTTTAAATAAAAAAGCACCTAGAACTTGTCTAAGTGCTTTCTATATTTTCTATAATACTAGAATATCATTTATTTCGAGAAATTTGTGAGAAATTTTTCGGAAATTTTATAGTAATTTCTAAGAAATTTTATGGAAATTTTCACTTTTATTATAAATTGAATTGTATATTTCTTCTTCTCCTTGCCTTACTAAATTATCTATTTGCCTTCTGCATCTATCTAAACTCTTAGCAGCCTGCGTTTTGCTCATTTTATTTATATAGATGCATATAATAGCTTCTTTAGCTTTTGTTGTCTTAATTAAGTTTAGCCAATTATCAACTCTCTTATTTACTGTTTCATAATAGGCAATTCTTGCTTTTAAACTATTTCTTTTATAAAGTAATTCATCATTGTTTTTGCACCTTGGAGAGCATTGTACAGTTTCTTCATAACCTTGTGATTTTAAAGTTTCTCCAAGCTCTAACTCTTCTAATTCAAGTTTCATATCTTCTATTTTAATTTTTCTTACTGGATATAATTCTAATTTTTCTCTTATGTCTTTTAATTTTTCCTCTATCATTCTATCACCTCATTGTATCTTAAATATCTAATAATGCAATCATAGCTTCAAATTCTAAATAACAATCAGCTAATGCTCTATGACGATTTTCTTGTATTTCTATATTTAACTCTTTTAAAATACTATCTAAATCTTGTTTTTCTAAGCTTATCTTACCTTCAATATTCTTTATCATAGCTAATTGCATTATATCTAGACTTCTATAACTAACAACTTTTCTATATTCTTTTATCTTATAAGTTCTTAAGAACATTTCTTCTAAGAATTTAATATCAAATTCTACATTTTGTCCAATAACAATGTAACCTTCATCATTTTCACCTTTATGTTTATTTAAAAACTCTAATGTTTTTTCTGCTGCTTCTTTTTCAAATAATGCTTCTTTCTCATGTTCAAGTATATTTATTTTATTAGCTTCCATAGCCTTAGCTGTTACAGTATATTCTCTGTGTTTTATTTTAACTTCAAATTCATTAACAACTTTTAAATCCTTAATAACTAAAATTCCAACCTCTAGGATCTGATGCTTCTTTTCATCGAATCCTGTTGTTTCTGTATCTACTAGTATAAAATTTCTATTTCTTAATTCCATTTTTATTACCTCACTTTGTTTTTAATATTTATGACACTAATTTTCTATATGAATATTCAACATCTGTTTGTGCTACTTTTGCATATACCCTTAATGTTAATCCAACGTCATTATGTCCTAAAATTTGTTGTATGCATTCTGGAGCCATTCCACTTCTTAAAGCAAATGTAGCCATTGTATGCCTAAATGTATGAGGAGTAATCCTCATTTCTATATTGGCCATTTTTTGCATCTTATCAACAATAACTTGATAACCTCTATTATTTAATTTCTTATATGGTTCTTTATTTATTGATTTTTTCTTTGGTGCTTTTGAAGAACAGAATAAATATTCACTTATTATTCCTTGCTCTTCACGTTCTCTAAGATAATTTAGTATTGCTCTTTTACATCTTTCTGTAAAATATACTCTTCTTTCCTTATTACCTTTTCCTATGACTAACAAAGTCTTATGTGTCATATCTAAATCTCTTACCTTAACATTGCCAACTTCAGCTACTCTACAACCTGTACTTAAAAAGAATTCTAATATTGCTCTATCTCTTCTACTAAGCATACAATCTCTTAACATTTCAACTTGTTCCTCATTAAGTGGCTTTTTCTCTCTTTTAGGTTCCTTAACTGGCTTTATTGAAGAACATGGATTCTTAATTATAAATTCTTCATTTTGAAGCCATGCAAAGAATAATTTAATAGGTGTCATAAATGTGTTCATTCCAGCAGCACCCTTGGTACTACTTTCTGCATACATGAACATTTTAATGTCAGCACTTGTAATCATAGATACTGGCTTATTGAAGAATTTGCATAATTTTCTTAAGTTATAGCTATAATTCTTTAAAGTAGCTACTGATAAACCTTCAAGCTTTTTAGTCGCTAGGAAATAGTTTACCTTATCCTCAAGATCACTTGTCACTAATGCTGTTTCTTTTGTAGTAACCTCATACCCATATAAAACTTCTTCTACTAATCTTTTTATTTCTAGTTGTCTTGGTAGGTTAACCTCTAGCTCTGGAAACTCCATTGTTAATTTACCTATTAATTTTACAGTTACTTCTTCGTTGCAATTTCTATAATTTAAGTTCTCCATGTTCTTCTCCTCCTTATTAATTAATTGAAATCGATTTTCTTATGAGAATAGAAGCATATAATTACTCCTATTCTCTAGTTGGAATTATGTTCTAATCTATTTCTTCAACTTTCATTTCTTTAATCCAGTCATCATAATCTTCTTTTATATCTTCTTTTATTTGTTCTATAACTTCTTCTTTAGCAATTTCTAATTCTCTTTCATCTATTTCCAATACATAATTGACTCTTATTTTCATAATTACACCTTTTTAATTAAGATTTATCTAAAATATCCCACATATTTTTAAAATCCATCCAATAATAGCAACCGGTATAGATATTTCACCAGCAAATAATCCTATAATTGCACTCCCTATTAGTGGAATTGATTTACCAAACCACGATAATATTTCACTTATTGACCAAGCTCCAATCGAAATATTTATTAATGATATTATTATCACAGTAACCCATCCTGCATTTTTAACTTTTATAAACATATTTATCTCTCCTTCACATTAATTTCATTTAATTTTTGAAAGTATCTTTTTCACACACTCTTCTTTCTCTTTATTTCTTTTGTACACTGTATGCCCATCACTTCTGATAACTATCTCCAAGTTGTTTATTCCTTTTCGTTTTAAATTCCAACTTATAAATTTAATAGCTAATTCTTCTAACATACCTACCTCGCAATAATTTCATTCTTCCACCTTAAATCCATTCTGTATCATCTATCTCAATTTGTTTATTACAGTTTGGACACTCTATTACTTCTCCTCCCCAATCTCCTTGATACTCACTTGGCATTAACCCTTCAAAGTCACTATACTGCATTTCTATTTCATAATCACAATGAGGACAATCAATCCTAACCATAACTGGTCTTTGAATTATTCTTACATCAGCTGGAAGTAATTTTCCCCCATAGTTATCACACTTTCTACAATGCCTTTCTCTACATGAATAATCTTTAATATTCATGTAATGACATTCTTTGCAAATTTCTATATCATTTATCATTACTCTTCCTCTCCTAATAACACTTTTTTTGAATTGCGTTTTAAAATACACTTTCATATCACAAACATTATTTAGTCTTTAATTCCTAAACATTTGTTCAAAACATTCTTCGTTCTTTCCGATTTATGCTCTATTATCTTTTTTAAATACTCTTCTCTTGCTTGTTTTTCCGACTCTTTAATACAATCCGAACAAAAATCACAATAACTATTAAAAGATGATTTTTGACTTTCCACAACTACATCTTCTGCTCCACACTTTGAACATGTACCATAAGTTGCTTTTTGTGTGGAATACTCTACCGTTATTATCCTAGAAGCATAGAACTCCTTTTCACAATCAGGACACTCTTCTAGTTCTGTACACTCTCCACCATTTCCTAGTTCCCAACTATCTGAAAATTCATACCCACACCAAGGACAAACTATTTCGTTAGTATATTCATGATCTATTTCTTTCATTTTAAAATCCTCCTAAATCCGAATATTGCTTGACCATATTGCTGATGTCGTCCAAATGGTCTTTGCTCGTAATAATTTCAAATTACGCATAAAAAAAATACCGCATATTCATTTTGAATAATACGGTATTATCAATGTTTTTATATTAATAAATTTTCACTATATTACAAAAAGTATCCTCAAAAAAATTATCTTCTAAGTTACAATATTTTATTATATCATTTTTCTCTAAATCTATATTCATTAAAATATCTTTCTTAGTAAGAATATTCTCTTCAATTAACAGTTCAATAACATCTTCAAATAATCTAGGCTTTTCTAATACAATTCTATCATCTAATGGTTCTTTTTTTCTCCATTTATTAAAGCTAATTCTTTTTTGAAAGTAAATATACTTCTCCTCTGAAATCACCCCCAAATCTTTACATTTTCTAACTAATAGCTGTATTGATACCTTCCATTTTTCCTTTAATTCTATAAATCTTTCAAAACCTAAAGAGTAATCTTGTATATCTTCTAAAAAAACTTCACTCGGATATAAAAACTCTGATGCAAACAAATCAGCATCTTTCTCTATTATTTTGTCTTCAAATTCATCTATTTCTATATTATCATGTAAAATTAAATGTCCTAGCTCATGTGCTAAATCAAATCTGCTTCTAACTGCACACTCTTTATTACCACTTATAAAGATATAATTATTATCTATCTTTTGAGAAAATGCATCTGTTTTATCTTGATCTATATATTGTCTACTTATTATAAATCCATTTGCTTGTAATATATAAGCTAAATTATCTATTGGTTTATTACCCAATCCCCAATGTTCTCTTATTTTTTTACATACCTCTATTATAGTTTCTTTTTTATAGTTATAAGTACCATGTTTTAATATATCACTTAAATCAGGTAAATTTAGACTAGGAAGTTTAACATATTGTTCAAAATATTTTACAACTTCTTTATCAAAAATATTTATTTCTTCTCTTAATTGCTCTTTAGTCTTTTTAGGAATATCTTTACTCCTAAAAAAAATCACCTTATCACTATTATTTTCTGTTGGAGGCTTATAAAAGAAGCTTAAAGGTAACTCTAAAATCTCACTTATTTTTAAAAGATTAGCTGTATTTAAACTTATAGTATCCTTTTCACAATTAGATATAGCTTGTCGTGTTACCCCTATCTTTTTCCCTAACTGTTCTTGTGAAAATCCTCTTAAGATTCTACCTTGCTTAATCCGCTGCCCATATACTTTTCTTTCTGATATACTCATCATATACCTCCTGTACT
>ERZ831773.1273-NODE-1273-length-27955-cov-4.482258_pt1 | contig 27955 bp, 10 predicted proteins | sample MGYA00519696_ERZ831773 | MGnify/ENA primary metagenome ERZ831773 (study PRJEB31850, sample SAMEA3708720) | human gut metagenome | biome: human gut; feature: human-associated habitat; material: faeces | place: China | collected 2014 ...
TGGCTCAGACCGGCCATTATTGTTGCTTTGTACTGTTTGCACTGTATTGCGCCTGCATTGCGCAAGCTCGGGCGCACTCGGGTGCACTCGCTGAGTGGCGTGAATCGCAGATTGCTCAATAGCAACGCAATCCACGCTACTCAGCAGTTGCCATGGTTATGCGCGGCGTTTGCGGATGACGAGCAAGGCACCAGCCGCAGCTGCCAGCACCACAACCACGACCGCAATGGCAGCCACGGCAGCACCCGTATTCGAAAGGGGCGCAGCGCCATTAGCAGCCGGCTTATTCGTGGCAGTGCTACCGGGCTTAGCAGTGTTGCCAGGATTGTTGGTATCGCCGGGCTTCTGCTCTCCAGGGCCGGGAGTGACCTCCGTGGCCGTGACCGTGACTTCGAACGTCGCGTTCACGCCACGATAAGAGACGGTGATGGTCCTCGTGCCTGCGGTGGCAGAATCAAAGCCAGTGAACTTCAGATCACCATCAGTTGGATCAATCAGCTTGCGCAGCGTTTCAGTATCGCCGACTTTGTAAATGGCGGATACCTTCACATCGGCAGCGTTGAACTTATCGCCTACCTGATAGGAATCCTTGGTCACTTCCACAGCAAGCTCAGCTAACTGAGGCAGTTCGCCGAATGTCACTGTGTAGGTTTTCGCCGTGCCATCCTCAGCAGTTACAGTCACCGTGGCCACGCCGTTGTTCTCGGCCGAAGCCTGCTCCACTTGCACCGTAGCCTTTGCGTCAGCAGCAGTCGCCTCCACCGTCGGGTAGGAAGCAGCATCTCCAGCCAGCGCACCGGCATATTTAGTGGTATCCGCGGAGAATCCGTCAACCGTCTTGCCATCCACAGTCAGATCAGCAAGATTGGCGTTACTAGACGGCTGCGGCTCTGGTGTCGCTTCACCTTCGGCGATGCGTACTTCAGCGATCTTGGCATAGTCATTGCCATCGGCGTAGGTGAAGTTGAGGCGAATGCCCTTGGTGGCGGGCAGAGCGCTCACATCGGCTTCCGTCACGGCTCCAGCAGCACCATTCACAGTGACTGCCGGCAGCGTGGCATCAGTCCACGTGGCGCTGTCTTCAGCTAGGTACGATACAGTGAAGCTCTTCGGAGCGGCCTCGCCCTTGGCCTTATCCACCGCAACGCTGAGCTTGCCCAGCTGATATGCCTTATCGAAGGTGTAGCTGAGCCACGGCGAGGTGTCGCCGGTGCCCCAGTTCGACCAGTTGGTGCTCAGGTTGTTGTCGCAAGTCAGGTCGGCCGTAGAAGCGGAGGCCCAGCTACTGGCCGGCTCATACTTCGAGGCCGCAGCGGACGAGCAGAACAACCGGGCAAGGTTGCTTTCCACAGTCACGGTGAACGTGGCGGTTACTGAAGAATCAGCGACAAGACGCACCGTCACGGTTTGCTCGCCCAATTTGGTGGTGTCGAAGCCTTCCAGCGTGTATTCGCTTGGCTCCAGCACACGCGTTTTGCCATTGGTGAGCGTGGCGGTAACCGTCACGTCCCGAAGCGCGAGCATCTGCCCCTTGGCGATAGTGGCTTCAGGGTCCTTAGCCGCGATGGACTCCACAGCAGCAGTCTGCGAACCGAACGCAGTGCCGTTGAAGGCCACGGTGAATGCGCCGGCATTGCTGTTCGACGTGGCGAAGACACCGGCATCGAGCCCGGTTGCGTCCGCACCGGTCAGCGTTACCGTAGCGACATCCTGCCATTCATCGTTCGCGGAAGCACGCCAGTAGCCTTTCAGGGTATCGGTTGCGGCGCGCTCCAGCTTGAGTTGCACTTGGTCGCCGAAGCCGGCACCAACATGCGATGTTTCCTTATCGATGTAGCCATCGGCATTGGAATCGTACTGCATGTAAATGCCGCTTGGGCTGGCAAGTAACGTGGCATATCCCTTGCCGCCGTTAGCGTCAGCAAGACCGTTACGAACCACCAGGCCGGCGCGCGGATCGCCATTACCGCCCAAGTCGAGCGGCTTGACCGTGGTTTCCAACGTTTCGTTCACGTCCAGAGCATCAGGCTGGTACACCGCGCTGCCCTCGTTGCGATCCGTCCAGACACCACGATTGGCGTTGTCCGTAACGGTGAAGTCATAGGTACCGCCGGATGCGGCGACCTGGCACGCGCTGCCGCCCTTCCAATGGGCTTCCTTCCAACTTCCGGAAATCGGGTTGGAGCAGGAAACGTCGATGGTTCTGCGGAATGTGCGGCCCGGGTTGAAGTTGCTGCTCTCGGCAAGAGTGCCTGTAATGGTGTAGGTTCCCGGCACATTGAATGCGTAGGTGCTGCCGGCAGCCTTGGTCGACTTGCTGACTGCCGTACCGCCTTCCACATTCCATGTCACCTTGGTAGCAATGGTATCGTCGCCTTCCTTGACGTTGACGGTGTCCGGCAGAGTAACGGTTCCGCCCGTGTTCACGGTCTTCGGGAGATCATCGCCGGTTTCCACAGTCCAGTTGACCAGCTTGCCCTTGGCGCTACCATGGTTGTCCCAATAGTTCAGATCCCAGCCGTCGGGCTCGCCTTCTTGAGCAGGATTATGCATTTCGATGGTGCCGTTCTCACCGATGGTCAGCGGCAGCCAAACATAGGTGGAATCGGCTTTACCGGAATCCCAACGGTCACCAAGGTAGATGAAGTGACCTTTCTCCTGGTCTACTGCGAGCACACTAGCCGACTGCGAACCGAATGTGGTGCCGCGGGTATCGCCCACAGACAACAGACCATCCGCGCCTTCCGGCATGTTGTTGTACCACGTGTTCTCGTTGGCATCGTCCTTTTCCACGCCACGGGTCCAGCTTCCCAGCATGGAGTCGGCGGTGTAGTAGGTCTGCTTGTTCGGGTCCCAGCCGGTTGCACCAGATGCGATGATGTTGTAACGCCCGTCATATTGGAATACGGCAGGAGCTTCCAGCGAACCATTTTGTTTGACGATTTGGAAATCTTCGCCACGCACCGGGGCATCCGTAGTACCGTCTGCAAGAATGTATGGGTACTGCCCGTCAGCAGAGTACTGCTTTTGTCCCCCGGACTGGTCCACATTCGTGGTCTTGACTACATTGGTGTAATCATCGTTAAGCTTGGCGATATACAGCGTGGCATTGGCTTCGGAAGAATACAGTACATAGGCACTGTCGTCCTTCGGATCCACGAACACAGTCATATCGCGGCTGTCACCGTTCTCACCCCAGCTGGGGTTACCTGCGGCTTCTTTCCAATTGTTCTGGTTAGGCAAACGATAGGCACCCACCATAGTGAACGGGCCCGCCGGATTGTCGGAAACAGCCACGCCCGCAAGTGCACGTGCATAGTTGGAACCGCCCGGCGTGGTGCTTCCATCGGAATGCCACCACAGCACGTATTGCTTGTTCTTCTTGTTGTAGATGATCTTCGGACGCTCGAAAATGCCCTGTACGGAATCAACCGCGCCATCACCATCCTGATCGGGGTTGGTGTTGAGGTACGGGAAGATTGCGTCGGCCTTGGCAGCGTCCACACTGCCGTCGGACTTGGTCAGGTTGTAGGCCTTGTCGAAGTAGGCGTAATCGGCATTGCTCTTATCCGTCAACTGAGATTTGCTGGTCACCGCACGCAGCGCCACACCAAGATCGGTCCAGTTGTATAGATCTGTCGACATATAAGCATGGACACCGGGGCTGTTGTCGTAACCGTTAGAACGGTCTTCGCCATACCAGTAGTAGGCGTCGCCAACCTTGACCACTTGGCCACCGTGCGCTTGGATGTGTGTGCCGCCATTATCATTGGCGTTCTTGGCATACCAATATGGCTGGAAGTAATCGCTAGCGTTCTTGCCCGGATCGGCTGTGGGCTGGAACTTGGTGTATGTCGGCACTTGGCCGATGGTAGGCAGGTAATCCACACCTGCCGCACTGGCACTTGCAGCGGCCAGCCCGCATGACAATAGCGTTGCCGCGGCGGTAATTGCCGCGATAAGAGCGCCCTTGCCCTTATTGTTTATCTTCATTGATTTGGTTCCTTGATTGATGATAACGGTTTTTTGAACAAACAGTTATGTCGCTATCCGCGAAGTCAGAAAAGGGCCGACAAATCAATATACCGATACTGAAAACTCAGTATTCAACTTGTCGGACCAATTATGCTCAAAGAGCGGAGGAACCGGCCGGCAATAGTCAATATTGCCGGCTTGTTCCTTCCCCCATTACTGTGCGAGGGTGCTATGCACGCTTGCGCAGCATGAACAATGTACCCGCGGCAGCGGCCAGCAGAGCGACAGCGCCAGCGATGGCGGCAACATTGGAACCGGTGTTGGCCACCGTGTTCTTGTTGCCGTTGCCGGTGGCACCGGGCTTGTTGGTGCTGCCGGGCTTCTGTTCTTCAGGGCCAGGGGCGACTGCGTTGGCCTTGACCGTGACGTTGAAGGTCGCGGTCACACCACGGTAGGAGACGGTAATCGCCTTCTTGCCTGCGGTGGTGGAGTCGAACGAGCCAATCGCAAGCTGCGGGTCGTCAAGAGCGACCGGCACTTCCTTGGTCTTGTCGCCACTCTGATAGACGGCAGTAACCTTCAGACCGGCGGTATCGAGCTTGTCGCCGATGGCGTACTCGGTCTTCGTGGGTCCGATCACCTTGAGCGAAGCCAAAGTGAAGGCTTTGAAGGTCACCGTGTAGGTCTTCGTCTCAGACTCGTCGGCTGAGGTCACCGTAATGGTGGCCTTGCCGCCAAGCTTGCCATTCTCAACCGCGTCGCCAGTCACCTTGACGGTGGCGGCATTGTCGGCGGCGAAGGCCTGCAGCACCGGGTTTGCCTCAGCACCGAACGGAAGATCAACTGTGTAGTCGGTCTTATCAGCAGCGAAGCCCTTGATGGTCTCGCCGTCAAGACGCAGGTCGCCCAGCGTGGCATCGGATGCCGGCTGCGGGGTAATCACCTTGTTGTCTTGTGCGAACACCTGAATTTCGGCCACGTTGATGTACACCTTGGTGTCCTGCAACGTGTTGGTCAGGCGGATGGCCTTGGCCTTTACCGGGGTGTCGAGCACGAAGTCAACGGTCGGGGTGTCGGCGGCGGTGATGCCGTCGGAGCCAGAGCCGGCATCGCCGGCCTGTGTCTTCCAGCCATCCTTGGTACCGACTTCATGCCATTCGCCAGCCTCATCCTGGTATTCCAGCGTCTGGCTCTTCGGCCAAGACGCACGACCATCGTAGTAGAAGAAGGTCTTCACTTCGGTGATGGTCTGAGCTTCGTCGAAGGTGAACGTGGCGACCGGGTCCACCGTCGAGGCGGTGGAAGCCCAAGTGGACCAACCCTTTGACGTAGTGTCACCATCGATGGCCTTGGAAGCGGAGGCACCCTCCTGGAAGTTCACCGAGAAGTTCGTGCCAGAGGCCGCGGCGATGTTCTTCGCAGCACCCTGAACCGGCGTCACGAATGCCTGAATTTCGGTGGCGTTCATGTAGTCGTTGTTCACGGTGTTCACAATGCGCACCTTCGTGGCATTCACTGTGCCCTTATCGGCCTTGAACGTCACCGTCTGGCCTGCGGCAGGCTTAACATCGCTACCGAATTGCATCCACGTCTCGCCATCAGTGGTGTACTCGGCCTTGGCGGAAGCCGGAGCCTTGTCACCATACGTAATGGTCACTCTGCTAAGCTCACACTCAGAGCCGAAGTCAATCGTGGCGGTCGGGCTGGCGGAATAGTCACCAGCAGAGTTCCACGTCACCCAGGCTTCAGCTGACGTGTCACCATCGGTGAGCTTCTTCCACTGATCGCCCTTGCTGTATTCCGTCTGCTGGTTGGTCACGGTCAGGCTGGAAGCAGTGTCGGCCACATTCTCAGGCGTGGCGGCGGTGACATAGATCGCGCCCTTCAGCGCAATCGTGGTCGCGTCGTCCAGCTGGTAAGTACCGGTCACGGCAATGTTGTCGCCAGCCTTGGCATCGGCGAGCTTGGTATCAAGCCCATCGAAGTTCCACGTAACCTTAGCCGCATCGCCCTCGAATGCAGGCGATGCCTTGACGTGCAGATACACCGGCGCAGCCTCAAGCGCGGCCTTCGCCTCGCTCGCACTGGTGCCGGCCAGCACTGTAGCCGATACCGGATCGGAAACGGTGAGCGCGCCAACGTAGACCGTAGCGGCGACATTGAACTCGTTGCCGTACACATCGGTGGCGGTAGCGGTGGCTTCGTAGGTGCCTTCCTTGGCCACATCGACCTTGGAAGTATCCCAGTTGGCAACCGTGGCCTTGCCTTCGCCCCAGGTGTAGTAGAGCGTGACTTCGGTCGGCAGCGCGGCCTTCTCGTTAACGGCGGTCTGCACGTTCACGGTCTTCTGGCTGGTCGGCGTTACATTGCGTAGAGTCCATGTCTGGTTGGCGGACGGCGAAGTGCCGCTCGGTGACTGCCACAAGCCAACCTTCGTGCCGACTGTGGTACCAGAGTTATCCACATCGAGGTTCGTCTTAGTCGCGGCATTGAGCAGCTGGTAGGTCGAACCATCGGAAGTGTTGAGAATCCACTTGGCAGCCGGGTCGGACTTAGCGGCCTCAACCGTTTCGTTGGAAAGCGCGTTCGTGCCATCCTTGGACACCAGCACCTTGCCTTCGGCGTTAGTAATCACATAAGCCTTGAGATCAGGGCGCTCGGAGTCGGCGGACTGCTCGATCTGGGTAAAGGTCCAAGTCTGCTTCTTGGCGTTCTCGGCATCGGAAGCGACGTTGGCCAGGGACAGCGCGGAATCACCAGAAGTGGTATCAGCCACGGCCTTGCCGGACTGCTTACCAACGAGCTGGTAAGTGTCGCCGGTCTCGACGGCAGCATCCTTAGCGTAGCCGGTCACGCCAGTGAGCTGGATGGAGGCGATAGAACGGGCGGGCACAGTGACCGTAGCGGTCTTGGCAGCCTTGTCAATCATCACAGAGCCTTCAGCTTGCTTGACGTTGCTGGTCTTGGCGAAGACTTCCGGAGTGGCGGAATCGACACCCGCGTTCTTGTCTTCGGCAGAGGTTTCGGTGGTCAGGTAGAGCTCACCGTAAGCGTTGTCGGCAATCTCGCCGTACTTCGACAGGTCGATGACGAAGGTCTGGTCAGAGGTGCCGGAGTTGCGGTGGATGACGGTCTGTGTCTTGCCATCGTCGGAGGTGGCAGTCATGTTGTTGTCCTCATCGTTGTTGGCGATGACCTTGTCGCCCGCGTGGATGAAGTGGGTGATGGCCTTGACGCCGTTGTACTTGGCGTTTGCAATAACCGTGCACGGTTCAAGTCCATCGGTGGTACCGCCGTTGTTGTTCACGCGGCGCTCGGAGTAGAGCTTGCCGTCCATGCCAGCCACGGTGCAGTCGAAGTCGATGAGCACGGTGCCCCAGTTGGTGTTCTCACCGGCCGGATTCACATTCGAGCCCATCTGCATGTTGTAGAGGTCCTCGACCACCTGCCAGAAGGTGAAGTCCTTGGACTGCAGGCGGGTGACGTTGGAGCTGATCTTGCTCATCATGCCCAGCGCGTTGTCGAAACCGTACGGGTTGTAGGAGCCAGACTGCCAGGAGCCGTCCACCTCGCTCATCGACAGCTTCTTGCCGTCTGCCTGAGCGATATCGCGCGACTGCATCTGGTTGCTGTCGGAGTAGGCGTGAACGTTGTACTGGCCGATAAGGTCCTTGATCGCCTGCGGGTACTGGTTGTACGACTTGACGAAGTCGGCGGAGTTCGTGGCATCGGTGGCTGCGATGATGGTGTCATCATTGTCCTTGAGCGCCTCAGCGAGTGCGGTAATCGTCTGCTGCTGCTGGGCGTTGCTGACATGCATACCCTCCTGCGGCTTCTTCAGCGCGTTGGAGTATGGGGTGACGGACTTATCTTTGTCGGAGTAGTACTTATCCCAGTAGTTGTTAATGAGCTTGGTGTTGTCATCGCTCTCATCGGTGTACTTCGAAGCCATGTCGCCCGGAGTGCCCCAGTAACTGGTCTCGGACTCGTTGAACGGCTCGACCGTGTCAACGTTTGCGCCAAGGCTTTCGAGGTGCTCGACGTTCTTGGCCATGTACTGAGCGAATTTCGCAGGGTTTGCAAGATTATTGCTACCGGAGTTGCGTCCACCAGTGGCGTAACCGCTGTTGGTCAGGAACCACGGAGCGGAGTTGGCGAAGGCCTCTACGTCGGTGATGTCAGGGTTATCGCCGGTGGCACCGCGCTCAATCCACCAGTCTTGGGCGGCGGACTTGGAGAAGTCATACTGGTTGTCGTCAGTCGGGTCGAATGCCGCAGCCAGCTTGTCTTTGTCGGCCTGCTTGGTGGTTACGCCATTGCCATACGTGCCGGAGCCGGTGGCGTCATCTTTCCACGTGCCAGGCACGGCAGCGCCTTGGCGCATGAATGGGTAGCCGTAGGCAACATCGGAGGCATTGCCGCCGCCCACGTTGTAGCGGGCCATGTTCAGGTCCAGTCCTTCATCACCGAAGATGGACTGGTAGAACTGTTCGCGCAGCTGTTTGCCGTATTCCACAGCCTTAGCCTTGGAAGCGTCATCGCCGAGATTGGTGGTGATGGCCGATTCCTCGCCGAGGCTGCCGGTGGCGTTGGCGAACCAAGCCAGCGAGGTGCCCCAGCCATCGAAACTGTTGGCATACCATGGGTTCGGGGTCACGGTAATGGCATCGTTATCAGCCGCATACGCAGTGCCGGCAACCGCAAACGCCCCTCCTCCCACTAGTGTTGCCGCCGCAACCATTGCAGCAAGCGATTTGCTCAGTACCTTCATTGGTCTCCTTAGTGTTCCTGCTGTCCGCCTTATACCGGAAAAATCGGCCTTTGCTTCACTGAGCCGGCCTCTTTGCCTGATACATAACCTACGTCGACTCCTTCTTTCGGCGCAGCCAAAATGTTTACGCAAACATTTTGATATGAGCGATTTTATCACAAAACCGTCACCCAGCAAACAACTTCAGAGACCACAAACGACGCACAAAGTCATGAGCCATTCGAATTGCGCTGGCCCAATCGCTACGAATCATATTTGCCGTAGCCCTTAAGTGAATCCCACTGCATCGAGATATCGCGCCCGCTATCCCTTCCGATAACGCCGACCACGCGTGTTGCCTTCAGCAATCAGCTTTCTTTGCGCAACTAAACCGTTTAGGAATTTGCGGACTGTTCTGTTATCGAGCTCTGTTATCTTGGCGAGTTCAGGTACAGTCACATAGTCAACCTCTGTCAAGCGTCGATTCATCGCCGACAGCATCGCTGCCCGCGAATCAATTTCACCCGATGCGGTTGCATCTGCTTTCTTACCATCCACACGTTCCCCGCCAATGAGCCTCGCACCCTCTTCGGCATCTTTCTCAACTACAGATCTCACGCTAGCAAAACCAGAACCATCCACGGTCTTCAGCGCAGGAACAATAGGAATCGTCGCCTCGAATATGTCACCATCGCGGAACTCAGGCTCTCGCTCAGTATATTGCCGGGACGCTCTTATCAGATTCCGCAGTCCGCTACCCAGCTGCTCGGCTATGCCGGTCTGCACAAACACATTAGCGATAATCGGATTCTTTGGCATTGGCGTGAACTCGCCCAGCTTCATTCGACCTTCAAAGAATGAGCGCGAAGCATTAACCGTCCGGATGGATTCATTATCAATGGTGACACGCGCCACCACCGGACTGGAATACTCCCGATGCATGAGGCTGTTTGCCACCAATTCACGGGCGATCATCGTACGCGGGCTCACTCGCTTATCGCCCTTTAACACAAAGCGGTCAGGCAGATTCCGCTCAGTAAATTCACGGAGTTGCTCGTACGAATCGAACAAGTTGGTCCGCACCATAAGTCGGTCATCGTATCGGTCAATATTGTCTCGCCGAACCACGGCATCAGTAATATACGCTGGGCAAACCGAGGAAATGACTTCATCCTTGCCCAAGAGCAGCACTGCAGCAAGATTAAAGCCCTCTTCGCCGGTCGTGTAATCACGATCGTATAGCTTGGCGCTGCGGAACAGTTCTTCGTCAGACATAGTTCCCCAAGGGTGCCCAGCTCGCTGAGCGACCGCCAGCTGCCGCATTCGCGCAATCAGCTCAGGACGCAAATCAAACGGAGTCACGTAACGGAAAATTCGCCGTTCGGAATAGTAGTTCTGCTTGCGAATATACATTTGACTAATCTGGATATCGCTTTCGATGTGTGTATCCACATCAGCAATGCGATCAAACACTGCGCCCTTGAACCGCACAACCGAAGAACTCGGAGCTACCCAAATACGAACAATAATCCGTTCGTCGTACTCGATATGTTCCGTTTCCACCATTGGAGCCGGTTCGAACATCTTACGATTAGACACTACGTTGACAACGTTGCGCTCTATCTCACTAACGCGCTTAGAATCGACGCCGAGCACTTGACCGTCATCGTCAACGCCAAGATAAATGCTGCCACCAGAACGATTGGCGAATGAGCATACAGTCTCAAAAGTATCCGTATGAGGCAATTCGCTGCAGCGCTTGAACTCGACCATAGATGATTCACCGGCCTGCAGCACTTGCATAAGTTCATCCTGCGTCATCGCATTCCGCCCTTCATAGCGATAATTCATACATTAGGACATGGCACTTATCGTATTTTAGCATCTAATTAGTACATTAGGACATTGTTTTATGTCCTAATGTACTAATTAGGCGGCTAATTGTACTAATAATTGCACACTGATGTACTAATCCGATGATCGAATGCACTAATTGTCCGCGCAAATGCACTAATCGGATGACCGAATGTATCAATGAGACCTATAGGCAGCCGATTGGCTGACGATCAGCCCAGTCATTGGCTATCGGCCGCTAGCCAGTCAGCCGCCAACAGCCAACAGCCACCCAACTAATAGCCGCCAGCCAATCAGCCCGTCCAATCACTCCTTGTGTTCCAGTGCGGCCTTCAAATCGCGGCTACGGTAGCGTTCGCGCAGCATAGAGAATCCACCGAAGCCCACAAGCCACACCAGGCCGGCAATCGCGGAATTGCGCGTATCGTCCGCAAGGAACAACGTCAGGTAGATGAACACGAAGAACACGATTGCCACCGTATTGAGCACCTTCCAAGCGGGCATGACGAACCCGTCCGGAATGAAATCAGCGGAGCGACGGTACTTGCGGTGTGCCATCAGCGTCAGGATGTAGATGAACAGGAACACCGCGGAGCTGGCGGACGAGAACAGCACGAACGCTCCGGACACACCGGGGATGGCGTTGACGATCGGCGACAGCAGTATCAGCGCCGCGGACACCAGGATGGCGCGGGCCGGCACCTTGCGGTCGGACACCTTGCCGAGCTTGTTCAGCATCGGGTTCGGCGACACCTCGGACAGCTGGTACAGGTGGCGGCCGGCGGAATACAACAGCGAATTGAGCGACGAGGACGCGGCGGTGATCACCACGAAGAACACCAGGGCGGACGCCCAGTTCAAACCGGCATACTGGAACATCATAATGAACGGGGATGCGAAGGAGCCGTCCTTGTTCGGCTTGAACGAGGTCCACGGCACAATGCACATGATGGCCACCAGTGCGCCCACATAGAAGATGAGCACGCGCACGATAATCTCGTTGATGGCCTTGGGCAGCACCTTGCGCGGATTCTTGGTCTCGGAGACGGTGACGCCCACGAATTCAATCATCTCGTAGGCGAAGAACACCATCTGGAAGCTCATGAGGAAGGCCATCCAACCGTTCGGCGCGAACGAGAAGTTGGCGAACAGGTTGTCGAATCCGGCGTGGCCGGCCGGGCTCACGTGGTCCACGCCGTGAATCTGCACGGCTGGGTAATGGTAGCCGATCACGATCATGACCACGGCGGTGGCGATCATCGCGCAAATCAGCGTGATCTTGATCATCGAGAACCAGAATTCCACCTCGCCGAACACCTTGACGGCAATCAGGTTGATGGAGACCAGCGACACCAGGAAACACAGCTCGATCAGCCATTTCCAATGGGTCAGGTCGATGCCGAACGTGTCGAAGAAGGTGATGAAGTACGTGGAGACGGCCGTGATCTCGGTCATGCCCAGCAGCACGAGCGCGGCCCAATACGTCCAGCCGGCGAAATGCCCCCACCCGTTGCCAAGGTAACGGGTGATGAAATTGATGAAGGTGTGCTGGCTGGGGTCACGGTACATCATTTCGCCGATGGCGCGCATCAGGAAGAACATGATGACACCGACCAGAATGTACACGAAGATGATCGAGGGGCCGGTTAGCGAGATTGACTTGCCCGAGCCCAGGAACAGGCCGGTGCCGATGGTGCCGCCAATGGCGATGAACTGTACGTGGCGATTGCTCAGGCCACGCTCCATCTCGTTGGTCTGGTCCAGGCTTTCGACAGACTTGAGTTTGCCCGTAGCCTGCTGTGTACCACCATTCACATTCGTATCGGCCATACTGATTTCATTTCTCTTCTCTGCCGCCCGATTGTTACGCACCAGACGCGATACTCGTTCAAAACAAGTTCAAACTGTATCACCGAAATATGTCACGAAAACCGCTCAGCTCAATAATACATGCGATGATACTGTAAATATTCCGCCAAAAAGTTCAATTCATCAACACCAAATTGAACTTCTACCTCTATTCCACGGACTTGAGCGAGCTGACCGGGTCTACGCGATCGAGCACTGGGTTGGTGAACAGCTGCACCAGCAGCGCGAACGCCAGCGTCGCCACCACGGCAATCGCATAGCTGTACCAGTGCACTTCCACTTCGAAATACAGCGACGGCATATTCAACGCAGCAGTCAGTAATCCGCCTATCCACCTGCCAAGCGGCAGACCAACCACCACACCCATACCGGTCAATATCATCATCTCGCGGTTCACGTAGTTGTGCACCTCGCGGTCATAGAAGCCCAGCACCTTCAGTGTGGCCATCTCGCGGATGCGTTCGGACACGTTCGTATTGGCCAACGTAAACAGCACCACCAGCGCCAGGCCGCCGGCGAGCCCCACAATCAGCGCCACCACGGCACCCATCAAATCGAACTTAAACGTGGCGGCCAGATGCGCACAGCTCACGGCCTTGAGCACCGACGATTCCTCGCCCAACCGATCCGCATATTCGGCCTGTTCGGTCTCGGAACCTTTCAGCTTGGCGAGCATCGCGTTCCACGTCAAGGTCGAGGCAGTGCCATCTCCCGAAGCCGAAGACGTCACACCGTCGGCCGCAAACTTCTGGTCGTACAGTCGCTCACTGATGTACACATCAGAGCCGATGAGGTTGCGCGTCACCGCCGCAACCTTCACCTTGGCCCGCCCGCTGCCGCCATTGCTCAACGTGACGGTGTCGCCCGCATGAATATCCAACGAATTGGCTGCGGACTTCGCCACAATCACACCACTATCGTCCAGCGCTACAGTGCCGCCACCCGCTTTGCCGAAGATATTGGGCAGCTCGAACCACCCATCGTCACCGGCCTCTTCCAGCGTGACCATGTCGTTCAGTTTGTTCAACGAATTGTTGGGCACCGTCATCAGCTGCACGGTTTCGCTTTCCTGCGCCGCATTGCTCATCTCGCCGCTATCCACGCGCAGATCCAGCGTTTCGGTGGCCCGGCCATCTTGTGCTACCTGCTTGCGCATCGCGGCGGCGTCATCGTCATTGGCCACCACCATCAAGTCATACTGGTAGATCTGCTCATATTGCTTGACGCCAGTCGTGTCGACGGTGTCGTTAATCGCAAATCCGCAGATAATCAGCGCTGTGCAACCAGCCACGCCGCCCACGGTCATAATCAAACGCGACTTGAATCGGAAGATATTGCGCGCAGTGACTTTGCCGAGGAAGTTCAGCCGGCTCCATACCGGGCGAATCCGCTCCAACAATATGCGAGCGCCCGCCTTCGGCGCCTTCGGGCGCATCAGCGCGGCGGGCGTGTGCCGTATCTCCTCGCGGCAGGCGAGCGCGGTGACCACGCCCACACCGACCACGAACAGCACGATGCCGGCCGAGCCGTACAGCCAGTCGTATTCAAGTCGCACACCGGGCAATATATACAGTCCCTCAATCACCACCATCAGGAATGCCGGGATGCCGAGGAATCCGACCAGCAGACCGATGCCGCCGCCGACCAAGCAGGCGAGCAACGCGAACAGCAGATACCGGCTGGACACGGCGAGTCCGCCATAGCCGAGTCCAAGGTAGGTGCCGATAAGTCCGCGATCTTCCTCGACCATGCGGGTCATGGTGGTCAGGCTCATGAGCACGGCGACCAGCAGGAACACAATCGGGAATGCGCGGCCGATGGATTCGATGGAACTGACATCTGATTTGAGCGAGCTGAATCCGTCGATCGAAGCGCGCGTCTGCACATACCAACGTGCGTTGGCCACATCGTCGATGCGCCGTTGCTGCTTGGCGAATTCGCTTTCCGCTTCGCTTCGCATCGCATCGAGTGCAGACTGCGCATCATCCAGTTTCGCCTTGCCGTCCGCGAGCTGTTGTTCGCCTTCTTTCAGCTGCCGCTCGCCTTCTTCAAGCTGCCGCTTGCCGCTGGCCAGTTGGGCGGCCTGCGCTTCAAGTTGCGCCGACTGGGTTTCGAGGGTTGCGGCATTCGCTTCGAGTTCCGCGGATTTGGTATTGAGCTGTGCCTCTCCTGCAGCCGCTTCCTGTTCCTTGGCGGTCAGTTGCGCGTTCTGCTGGTCCAAGGTGGATTGTGCGGGGGCAATGGTTTCGTTTAATGTGCGCTGCAAATCGGCTTTCTGCTGGGCCAGACTGTCTCGCTGCGTTTGCAGTTCCGTTTGCTTGGCGGTCAGCTGTTGCCGCAGATCGCTGATTGACGGCACTTCAGGCACGGTAATGCCAAGGCGCGCGAGCAGTTGCTTGATGGCCTGCCATGTGGGTGAGTTGAGGTCGATATTCGGGTCAAGTTGCGCCAGTAGATTGTTGGCCTGTTGAATCATGGGCAGCATCTGATCAATTTGCGCCATGCCTTGGTCGATTTGGGTAATGCCCTGTTCGATTTTCGTGCGATTGGCAGTCAGTTCCGTTTGCGCCGCATCGAGCTGTTTGCGAGCCGAGGTGAGCTGCGCTTTGCCCGATTCGAGCTGGGTGCGCGCTTCGGCTATCTGCTGGCGACCTTGCGCGATCTGTTGACGGGCCGATGCAATCTGCGCACGTCCATCGGCGAGCTGCCGTTCGCCATCGGTAATGGTTGTCCTGTTGTTCTCCAATTCGGTACGGCTATCTTGCAATGTCGTTTTGTTGGCTTCCAGCTCGGCCCAGTTGTCGTCGATCTGCTTCTGGGCTTCGTCCAGCTGCTCGTTGGCCTCGTCTTTGGCATCATCCAGTTTGCGCTGCGCGCTGGAGACGATCTGTTGACGACGGGCTTTCTGGCGTGTGGCCTGTATCTGATGTTCGATACGGTCGGCCACGGTTTTGATGGCTTCATCGTAGGCATCGGAAAACGTGTCAAAATCGGACGCACCAGTGACGGCAACCGATATCGCAGTGTATATATTGCCGGTCACGCCGTCGCTGGGTGCAAAGAACGTATAGTCCTCGGATGAGGTGGACCGGAAGGAGGTCATGCCCGAATAGCCGTCTGGATTGTTGAGGTCGCGCGGGTCGAGTACGACGCCGGTGATGGTGAGTTTCGTGGGGAACTGCGGGGATTGCTCGGCGTCGGCGTCCGTATTGGCGTCGGACTTCGCATCGGATGCCGAGGCATTGGCGGCGACACCTACCGTATCGGCATTATTGGAATCGTCAGTCTCCGTGGCCGCTACCGATATGACGGATGAAGAGGTGTCTTGTGGCGTCACAGTAATGGTGCCGCCAATCTTGAGTCCGCTATCGTTCAGGAATTGCTGCGTAACCGCCACTTCGCCGGCCTTGTTCGGCAGTTTGCCCTGCCGTATGTACGGCTGATCGAGCCCTTCGGTACCGATTTCCTGCATGGTCACGGTTTTCTTGGTGCCGTCCACCAACGTGGTCACCGTCTGAGAACGTTCGGGCTGCACGGTTTGCACACCGTCGATTCGGCGCAGTGCCGTTGCATCATCATCGGTCAGGCCGTATGTGGATAGCACCTGCAGGTCATGCAGTCCCTGCTGATCGTAAAAACGACCGGCCGCCAGAAAAGCATCGCGGCATCCGGCGTAGATGCCGGTCAGCACAGCCACGCCAAGCAGCGTAATGACGGCGATAGAGACGAACCTCTTCCAGCTGCGCAGCCAGCAACGCAACGTGTCTTTGACGAATACCGCAGAAACGCCCGCTCCTCGACCGCCGTTATCGTCGAGGTTCGGCCGTTTCATGGAGCGTTTCACAGGATGTTTCACGAACCGCCTCGCTTGTTTCACGAGGTGTTTCACAGAGTGTCTTGCAGTAAGCATCGCCAATCACCTACCATTCGATATCGGCGATGGGCTGCGGCGTTGCGTTGACCTCCTCGCTGGTCACCTTGCCGGAGCGGAAGCGAATCACTTTATGAGCCATCGGTGCAAGCGCGGAATTATGCGTGATGATCATCACGGTCATGCCTTGTGTTTGGCAAATATCCTGCAGCAGCTGCAGCACTTCCTTACCGGTCTCGTAATCGAGCGCACCGGTCGGCTCGTCGCACAACAGCAGCTTCGGCTTTTTGGCAATCGCGCGGGCGATGGATACACGCTGTTGTTCGCCGCCGGACAGTTGTGCCGGGAAATTCCCCATGCGCTCCCCCAGTCCGACCTTGTACAGGGTTTCCACCGGGTCGAAATGATCGGGGCAAATCTGTGAGGCAAGTTCCACGTTCTCCAGCGCGGTCAGGTTCGGCACAAGATTGTAGAACTGGAAGACAAAGCCGATGTCGTTGCGCCGGTAGGTCACCAAATCGCGCTTACGCAATCCGGTGATGTCGCGATCGCCCACAATGACGCGGCCTGAAGTCGCGGTATCCATGCCGCCCAGAATGTTCAACGCCGTGGTCTTGCCTGCGCCTGACTGGCCGAGGATAACACTTAACTCACCTTGGTCGGCGGTAAAGCTCGCCTCGTCGAGCGCCCGAATCACACTGCTGCCGGAGGGGTATTCCTTGACCACATGATCGAATTCGATATACGCCATCACGCACCTCCAACAGTTCCCACCACGGCCTGCTCCATTTGCAATGTCATCTGCGTTCCCTTGCTATACTCAAGTAAAACAACACTGTGTCGGTTCTGCAACCAACAGTTGGATTGTGAGTTGTCGGAACTTGGGGAGAATGCCATGGCCAAGGATTTGACGGAAAGCCGCCGCACCCGATACACACGGCTCGCCATGCAAGACGCGCTCGTCGAGCTGCTGCAGGACCAGCCGCTTGGGTCCATCACCGTCAAGGCATTGTGCGAGCGGGCGGACGTGAACCGTTCCACGTTCTATGCGCATTACACAAGCATTGAAGATCTACTGCACGATATCGAAGACGAGACCATGGCCTGGGTTACTGCCGCGCTCGACCAGTTGCTCGCGCAGCCTGATTCAGCCGGCATCGAGCACGTCATCGAACGTATCTGCCAATACATCGCCGACAATCGCAAGCATCTGCAGGTATTGATGAGCCCGAAAGCAGATATCGGCTTCCAACAGCAGCTACTGGGACTTATTTACAGCCGGCAGACAGTCGCCGAGCAGCTGCAGCCCGCCGCCAACGACCCGGTCGAGGCCCAAATGCGCATGCGCTTCGCCGTATCCGGCAGCATCGGCCTACTGCAATACTGGCTCGCCACCGACCTCGCAGCATCTCCGGAATCAGTGGCCCACACCATTTTCACCATGGGCATGCCCGTCTCGCAGTGAATTGGTGGGGATGGTTTGATAGGCCACTGCCGACTTTAGCTGTTTCGATCAAACGCGAATACCGGTATGGGCTGGCATCGGCATTCTTTGGCATTACGGCATGCCGCGCCTTACAATGACGAGCGTTGTGCATGGCGACCTTCCGCCGGTCATGCCAAAAATCAAAGAGACTCGAGAGAAGAGCACAATGAGTACTACTGATGCGCCTAAGAAGCCGCGCGAAACCGACGATGTGCCGGTGCCGGCCACGTTGCGCAAGTCATTGAAGAACCGTCATATCCAGCTGATTGCACTGGGCGGTGCTATCGGAACCGGCCTGTTCTATGGTTCCAGCGAATCCATCGCGCTGGCCGGCCCCTCGATTCTGCTCGCCTACCTGATCGGCGGCCTCGCGATCTTCATGATCGTGCGCGCGCTGAGCGAAATGTCCGTCGAGAATCCGAAGGCGGGCGCGTTCAGCTACTACGCCACTCGCTACTGGTCCAAGCGCGCCGGCTTCATCTCCGGTTGGAACTACTGGTTCAACTACATCCTCGTCTCGATGGTTGAGCTGTCCGTGGTGGGCAAATTCGTAAACTACTGGTTCCCGGCGATTCCGACCTGGGTGTCGGCAGCCGTATTCCTAGTGGTCATCTGCGCCGCCAATCTGCTGGGCGTCTCCAAGTTCGGCGAGTTCGAGTTCTGGTTCGCCATCATCAAGATTGTGGCCGTGATTGCCATGATCGTCGGCGGCCTGGCGGTCATCATCTTCGCTCTGCCCACCGCATCCGGCATCAAAGCGAGCTTTGCCAACTGGTTCACCTTGGAAGGGGGCTTCTTCCCGAACGGTCTCATGGAGCAGACCAAAGACGGCACCTGGACCGGCCTGTTGATGGCGCTTGTCGTGGTGATGTTCAGCTTCGGCGGCACCGAGCTCATCGGCATCACCGCCGGCGAAACCGAGGACCCTCGTCGTACGATTCCCCGCGCCACCAATGACATCATCTGGCGAATTCTCGTGTTCTACATTGGCGCGCTCGGCGTAATCATGGCCGTCATACCGTGGAACACCATCGGCGGAGACGATGTTCCCAGCCCGTTCGTGCAAATCTTCGATTCCGTAGGCATCCACGCGGCCGCCGGCATCCTCAACTTCGTGTGCCTGACCGCTGTGATGAGCGTCTACAACTCCGGCCTGTACGCCAACTCCCGCATGCTGTATTCGCTGGCCAAGCAAGGCAATGCGCCCGCGTATCTGGGCAAGCTCAATGCTAAGGGCGTGCCGGTGGCCGGCGTGCTGACGTCCGCCGTGATCACCGCCATCGCCGTGGTCGTGGTGTTCGTGTGGCCTGAGTTCGCGTTCAACTATCTGATGTCGATTGCCACCATCGCCGGCATCATCAACTGGACGATGATCATGTTCACCGAAATGAAGTTCCGTAAGGTGGTCGCCGCGGGCGGCGCTCCCGAGGATTCCGAGCTGGCCGGCAAGTCCGGCAAGGAAGCGCTCGACGCGATTCACTTCAAGCTGCCGTTCGCCAAAGTAACCCCGTGGGTGGTATTGGCGTTCCTGACACTGGTCGTGGTGCTCATGTGCTTCTCCGCCAGCTACCGCGTCGCCGTTATCGCCGGCGTGATCTGGCTCGCCATTCTCTTTGCGGCCTACCAGCTCACTCAGGCGAAGAAGTAAGGCTCCATTTGCGAATAGCTCTCACTGATGAGCACTCAGTGAGAGCTATTCGCAAATGGGATTTATTCATGAAACAGCTCATCGATGCCGACGAGCTGAACGTCGGATTGAGACGCCGCAGCATCGTCGACCAGTGATTGATCGAAACCGCCGAGCGAAAACAGCAGGTATGTTCGCTGGCCGATACCGGTTCGCGCAGCACGGTCTCGCAGTAGATTCAGCACGGAACGGTCCACCGGCGCATTGCGGAATTTGCACTCGCCCACAATGGCAGCATCAGACGCATTGTCAACGGCCATCACGTCTATCTCATCCTGACGATCCCACCAACGGCCAACCGCACGCGCACGGAAGGGCAACCGTCCAGCAGCACTCTCACGCCACATCCATTCACGGCACAGACCCTCGAACGGTTTGCCGGCAAAATCATGTAATACCGGCTTGATATGACGCTCGTATACGCCTTCCACATCGCCCCGCTCCAATTCCGAGCGATACGGAAATACAAACGAATACCAGAATCGGAAGAAATTGTCGTTCAGCTGATACAGCCCACGCGAACCTTTCGCCCGCTCCTTAGGCTTCGCCGTGACTGGGAACTCACGTTCCACAATCCCCAGTTCCATAAGATTGGCGAGATACGACGATACTGTTGCGTTTGCCATCATCGTGTGTGTCGCGATCTCATTCAGCGAAGTTGCGCCGAGCGCGATCGCCCGTATCACGCTGTTATATTTCGCAGTTTCCCGCAGTTCTTCGTGCAACAAAAATTCAACCTCGCTGTATAGCGGAGCAATGCGTCTCAGAATATGCCGCTTGACATTTGCGTCTATGGTCTCATCTGGGTCAAATTCCTCTAGGTAACGCGGGATACCGCCCAGTATTGCGTAGGCCAGCGCCTTATCCTCGCTACTATAGTTGGGGAAGAATTGCGCTGCATCCCAATATGGCATCGGCAGCATCTTCAGGATGCCGGTCGCACGACCATATAGCGGCGATTTTTCTCCCAACAGCTCCTTTTCGATGAAGCTCATGGCACTGCCGCAAATCACAATCATCAGATTTGCATGACGCAACGTGTGGTCCCAAAGATTCTGTAGCACTGACGGCAATGACGGATCAGATTTGACCAGATAAGGAAACTCATCGAATATCACAAGCCTGCGGCCGCCATCGCTCGGCTCTGGCAGCCGGGTTAACTCGGTTAACGCCCTTTCCCAAGAAGGATATTGACTCAGATAATCCTTGCCCGGGGCACCCGCCTCGAACATGAGACGGGAGAACGATGCCAGCTGTTCATCTTTAGTGGCATTCTGCGCCGCGAAGAATAAGGTTTCCTTGTCTTTTGCGAGTTGAATAAGCGTCTCTGTTTTTCCCACGCGCCTGCGGCCGTAGACGAACACAAGCTGTGCCCTACGCTCAGTGAAACATTCCTGCAGTTGCCGTAAATCGCTATCTCGTCCGATGAATGTCATACTGCCCGCCCCTCTATGCCATACGTTGGCGAATTCCTATTCGCACCACGATTTATTGTATCACGATTAATATAATCGTGATTATATAAGATGCGGGCGGTGCGGACTCGGGCCCACTTGCAAAAGACTCTCACTGAGGAGTGCTCAGTGAGAGTCTTTTGCAAAATCAGGCCACTCGTTGCAAATTTCTCTCACCGACTCAACGTCAGTGAGAGTTTTTTGCAAATGAGGGGTCAGATACGGCGCTTGCGCCAGATGGTCAGGGCAATACCGGCGGCGGCGAGGACCACCACGGCACCAGCCACGCCGAAGACGGCGACACCAGTGTCGGAGATGACGGCACCCGGCTTCTTGCCATCAGCGGAGACCTTCACGAGGGCCTTGCGGGCCTCGGTCAGGTGACGAATCGCATCCTGGACCTCGGTGGAGGTGGCGTTCTCCTTGGCGAGCACCTTCTTCGCTTGGGCCAGCGCATTGGCGTAGGCCTTCCACGAATCGGCGGTGTAATCGTCCTGGTTCAGCTTCTCGGCTTCGGCCTTGGCAATGGCGTCTTCGAGCTGCTTGAGCTCTTCCTCAGTGGCCAGATCGGGATCCGGAGTCGGCGTCTCGTCGGCAACGACCTTCACGGTGAACGTGGCGGTCTTGGTCGAATCGGCCACAGACTGCACGGTCACGGTCACCTTGTCGGAGGCCTTCGAGGAGTCGAAGCCGAGCAGCTCGTACTCATCGGCGGCGAGCTCACGGGTGGTGGAGCCGCCGTTGCCATCGGCCACGGTCGCGGTGACGACCAGACCGGCAACGTCGAGCGCTTCACCAACCTTGTACTCGGCCTTGGCGGGCTGCGCGGTCACGGCGATGGAGAGAATCGTGCCTGCGGCCGGGTGCTCCGGCTCGGGCTGGCTCTCCTCCAACGCATTCTGCGCGTCGGTCAGGGCCTTGGCGGCGGCATCGACATCAGCCTGAGACAGGCCGGAGTCAAGGAAGGTCTGCTTGGCCGTCTTGGCTGCGGCGAGCGCATCCTCGAATGCCTTCCAGCTGGCCTCGGTGTAAGCAGAGCCATCGGTGCCGAGCTTGTCGGCCGCTTCAATCGCGCCATCAAGCGCCGTCGTATCGGCCATCTCAATGGACACGCCTTCGTCGGTCGGGTGAATGGTCTGCATCAGGCCGTCCGCGTCGAAGGTGATCTCGTCGATGGCGGTTTCACGGTGGTAGCCGAGGCCGGAGGTGAACACGCCGAGCGGCGTGTAGTGGCGATGGTAGGCCATGAGCCAACGGTCGTTGCCGTCCGCGTCGGTCACATGCACGTCGGACTGGTGCGCGGTACCTTGCAGGTTCTTGGAGGAATCCTTCTGCAGCAGCACACCCTTGTAGGTGATGGTGCCGTCGATGGAATCGGAGACGCCGTACCTCACATGGTAGTTCGGGGAGTTGGCGTCGTCGCACGACCAGGTCCAGTGGTACTTGCCGTCGCGGTAGGCGACGACCACGGACTCGCGGAAGCCGTTCAGACCGTTGAGCTTCTTCACCGTACCGGCCTTGATGCTCACCATGTCGTCGTTGAGTTCGGCGATGGCGGGCGAACCGTTGCCGTACAGGATGTACGACTTGCCGGTGTTCGGGTCGGTGAAGATGGACGGGTCGATGGCCTGTCCAACGGTGACGCCTTCCATCGTGCGAGTGACCAGCGGTTGGTCGGCGGCCTTGTACGGGCCGGCCGGGTTGTCGGCCACGGCGACGCCGATGGCGGATGTACCGTTCGGCAACTTCGCGCAGTAGTAGAAGTAGTACTTGCCGTTCTTCTTCTCGATGGTCGGCGCCCACGCGGAGCCCACGGACCACGGGGAGATGGCGGTGTTCTCATCGCCATCGGTGGTCGGCTGGTGGTCCTTATTGACATCGAGGATCACGCCCTCGTCGGTCCAGTTCACCAAGTCGGTGGAGCTGAACGCATGGAAGTAGTTGCCGCTCCAGCCGGAGAAGCCGTCGGTGGTCGGGTAGATCCAGAACTTGCCGTCGAAGTAGTCGATGTCCGGGTCGGCGTACTGGCCGGGCAGTACCGGGTTGTTGCCCACGGTGACCTTCTTCAGCGTCCAGGTCTGCGGCGCACCGTCGCCCAAATCAACGACCAAAGTACGGTCCTTAGCCAGGTCGGCCGTACCACCATTGGTGAACGCCTGACCATCAAGGGTGAGCTTGATGGAGTCGTCGCTACGGTTGACAGACACCTTGACGGGCACCTTGGTCGCGCCGCCACGGCGGTTGAGCACGGTGGTGACGGTCTTCGTGGACCAGTCGAGGGTGGAACGGACCTGAGAGTGGTCGTCAGTGCCACGCAGCGAGTTCGGGTCGGACGGCACAGTGCCCACAGAAATACCCTGCAGAGCAATCGGGCTGGTCTTCTCGACTTCCTGAGCAGTGAGCGCGCGGTTCCACACGTTCACATTGTCGAACGAACCCTTGAAGTATGGGTCGTTGTAGAAGGACTTGCCCAAGTAGGCCAGCAGATCGTTACCCAAATCGGTGACCTTGTTCTTGGTCGCCTTGTTCTGAGCCACCTGCGCACCGTCAGAGTACACGGTCATCACGTTGTCGTCCAACGTGACCGTGACACGATGCCATGCGCCGTTGCCAGACAACGTAGCGTTAGCCGCGTCCTCCGCACCATACGAGTTGGTGGTGATGCGGCTGGCGAGCTCGCCGGAGTTGTTGTACTTCAGGAAGTAGTACTTGGTGGAGTTCTGGCCGAAAGCGAACGTGAACTGGTTTTTATTGATCTCCGACTTGACATCCATCTGCACAGTCAGCTTGTTACGGCCATCGAACAGGCCCTTCGGGAACTCGGCGTAGGTGCCGTCAGAGCCGTCGAGCTTAAGCACCTTGCCCTTTTCGGCATCCTCGGAGACCTTGGCGTTGCCGTTGAAGGTCAAGTCGTTGCTGTTCTCAGTGGTGTCGGTACCCTTGCTGTCTTCGAAGTCATACTCGGCAATCGGACCGGAGCCGTCTTCATCGGGTGTGACTGGCTCGGTGTCCTTGTTCTTATCGAATGCCTTCAGGATTGCGTTGTACTCGGTTTCAGTGACAGGCAGGATGGTGCCGTGACGCTTCTTGAGCGAACCGAAGTTCACATCAGAGGCAAAGCCCCAATCAGCCTTATCAGTGCTGCCTAAATCGGCAGAACGGTATGGGGTGTAACCCTTACCGGCTGAGTACTGGTCCCACATCAGACCGTAGAGCATCTTCTTGCCCGCATCACTGGTCTGCACGTCATCTTCATTGTAGAAGAACAGCTCCGGGCCTTCCAGCTGCGCACCGGTCAGACCGGTACCAGTCAGGTCACCGAATGTACCGACAAGCGTCCACTGGTTCGGATCACTGTCAGTGTTGTAGTAACCATTCGCAATTGTGTCACCAGTGGTGAGCGTTGTGGCATACGGATCCTTGCTACGCTCAACACCGAGGTACGTGTCACCGGACACACGATAGTAATAGCCGTCATCGGCCTTAATCATCGTGGTATCGATAACGGACTTGACTCGGTCGATCCACTTGACAGGCGTCGTGAAGTTCACGAAATCACGCGTGGTGGAGTAGTACATATTGGTGCGATCGCCGGACTTGTTGTCCGCGTCGGAAGCAGTGGCCCAGTACACCATGTACTGCTTGTTCACATCATCCCAGTAGGCTTCCGGAGCCCAAGCCATGCCGGCTCCCGGAATCTGAGAGGCAACGTCAACGGCGCGCGGTTCGCTCCAGTTGACGAAGTCATGCGACTCCCACACGATTAGGTTGGTGCTGCCATTGGTGGTAGCGGTGGCCGCGCCCCAACCGCCACGGTTATGGATGCTCAGCTCGGTAGCGATGAGGTAGACGGTGTCGCCTTCCGGAGAGCGGACCAGATACGGGTCGCGCACGCCGTTGTCCTTACCACGAGAGTTGCCGGTCTGGCTGTTGTTCCAGCTGAGTACCGGATCGCCGGACTCGCGGGTGTCATGCCAGCTCAGGCCATCCTTGCTGGTGGCGAAGTACATCTGCTCGTCGGTAGTGCTGCCTTCGGTGCCGGTGAAGTGCGCGAACAGATAGTCCGTGGTCTTCGGCTGTTCGACGGCGGCCTTGACGGTCAGCTCGAATTCCTTGGTTTCCGTGTTGCCGTCAGCATCGGTAATGGTGGCAGTGAGCGTCACCTTGGCGTCGGCCTTCTGGCGAGTGACGACGCCGGCTGCGATGTCGCCATCTGCAGCATCAGTAATGACCTTGGCGTCGCTGGACTTCCATGTAATCGCGGAACCATTAACCGAACCCTTGGCTGGAAGTGTGATGTCGGAATACGCATCGGTGCTGCCGTTGTTGATGGTCAGCGCGTTAGCGTCGGCCTTGGCGGCATCGGACTTCGTGGAATCGTAGGCTTCCTTGATTTGCTCCGCAGTGTGCGCGGAGCCGTAAATATTCAGGTTGTCGAGTGCGCCGGTGTAGTACTCGCCGTTCACCCAGTTGGCCTTGCCGATCTGCAGCACGCCGCCGTCTGCGCCGAGAATATCGGTGAGCTGAGCGAAGCTCGCGCCATCAGCCGGGGCTACGGTTGCGGCCTGCTCACCGTCAATGTACAGCGTGGAAGCGGCCTTGTCGATGACCAAATCGACGTGACGCCACTGGCTGGCGAGACCATCCTTGCTCACATTGCCGGTGGTGTCGCGCTTACCAGCGTTGTTGTAACGCTCAACGTTCACCGAAGTGGTGCGATCCATCACGCCGAGGTAACGCTCTTGCTGATAGGTCTGCGCATTCGTATTCGGTGCCGCAAATACCGACCAGCCCTGATTGGTGCTGGCGGACTTGGAATCATACGAAATCGTGACCGCATCCAGGCCCTTGAGCACAGCCGAATCATCCGACTTAGTCACATTCAGCCAGAAGCCAGAACCGAGCTGAGCTGCGGTAGTGCCGTCTTTACTGGCAGTTACTGCGGCGGCACCGTTGATGGTTGCCTTGGTGCCGGTTGCCTCATCGGTGAAGGTACCAGTGGCACTTGCCGTGACGTTGTTGAAGTCAAGGCTGGCAAGCAAATCACTGTCTGCCGATGCCTTGGCATTTGATTTCAGGGCTGCTGCCAGCGCCCGCTGTGCGGCCGATGAATCGGTGGTATCCGATTCAACCGCATTTGCTGCTGGCGCCAGCGCCATCAGCATCGGGACAGCTGCAAGAGCTGCCACCGCTTTCTTCCACTTACCCATATGTCTCCTCTGATTGTGGGTTTTGGTTTTGTGTTCAGTTATGGATTGAAGATTGAAGTTATGGTGATACTAGGTGCTCCCTCTCCGTCCGCCAGAAGCCGACTGAGAGGGAGCATTTGGATCCGCTCAGGCGCGACGCTTGCGCCAGATAGTGAGAGAGAAGCCGGCAACGGCGAGCACAACCACGGCACCACCAAGGCCGAGCACGGCGGCACCAGAGGACGGCAGACCGGAGTCTGCTCCCGTACCAGCGTTACCGTTATCGCTGCCTGCACCATCGCCGGAACCGTCGCCCGAACCGGGCTTACCGGGCTCGGTCTTGGCACTCACGGTCACCACGAACGACGTGGTGAGCTGATCGTTGGCCTTGAGCGTGACGGTGACGGTCTTGGTGCCCACAGCGGACATGTCCACGTCGCCGACCGTGTAGTCGGCGGCATCGAGCGTCTTCACCGTGCCGTCCGACATCGTCGCCTCGATCACAAGACCATCGGCGGAGAACTGCTCGCCCACCGTGTACTTGGTCTTTGTCGGCTCGCTCTTGACGCGGATGCCGGTGATGGACGGCTCAACCGGCGTATCGGGCTCGCCGACGGTCACCGTAATGGTCACCGTGCGGTTGGCCGGAGCAACCTCCTGATCCTTGGTCAGCGACATGTCGAGCATGCCGTTGGCGCGCACGTTCACGGCCTTGGCCCACGTATTGCGGTCCTGATCGAACAGGCCACCCGCTGCGGAACCGGAGTGAATTTCCGGGTAGGGGCGTGCGTGGTAGGCCATGACGATGTTGCCGGCCTCATCATGTGCAAGCGAGATGTGGCCGGGGCCGGCCTGCTTGCGCTCGTACGAGGCCTCATCCGCACCGTAGGCACCGGTGTAGGTGTCGTTGGTGTCGAACGACGGGAAGTCGGCCGTGGTCCAGCTCGACAGATCCTGCAGGTCGGCATTCTTGGCGGCACGCATCACGTTGGTGTTGTAATACTTATCCACCGTGGCACCCGCATAGGCAATGTAGACGTAGTCGCCATGTTCGAACATGAACGGTGCCTCTACGATTGCCTGATCAGAACCTTCAGAGTTGTCTCCGGGGGTAGGCGCATACTTGCCGTACTCGAACTGCTGGCTGGCCTGATAGATGTGCTCAAGGCTGCCATCCACCAGCGGAGTGACGCCATCGCCCATCTTTGCCTTGGCAAGGTACAGGCCTGCGCTCTTCGGGAAGAGCCAGTAGCCCTGGGCCTTGCCGTTCTCCTCGCGCTCGAAGTACGTCACGTCGAATGCGGCGCCTTCCAGCACGGTCGGCTCGCCCCAGTTTTCGGCCTCGAGGAATCCGCCATCCTTGATGGACCGCTCGTCGCCGGTGTACGGGATGAGGATGGTGTTGTTGCACCAGCCACCGTTCGTGGACGAGGCACCCCTGTGGAAGCCGGCCACAATCCACCACTTGCCGTTAATCTTGTGGAACTCCTGGGCCCAAATGAACGCGCTCCAACCGTAGAACGAGTTGGGGTACTGGTCTTCGTGGCCCGGAGTGCCGTTCTCCGGCTTGATGATGATGTGTTCCTCAGCATCCTTCAGACCGTTGATGGTCTTGGCGCGCTTGAGGCCGATGGAACGGTAGCTGTCCTTCTGGTTGTTGGTCGAATCAGTGGACTTTACCTCATAGGTGGAACCGGTGAGGTAGTAGTAGCCATCGTCTTCGTTGTAGAAGATGTCCGGATCGGCGCGAGCGTCGTTGTACATGGCCTCGGTGGTCTGCTGAACAGTGCCCTTGACCTCATACGTGCCGGCCTTTGAGG
>ERZ831773.1294-NODE-1294-length-27485-cov-29.263252_pt1 | contig 27485 bp, 32 predicted proteins | sample MGYA00519696_ERZ831773 | MGnify/ENA primary metagenome ERZ831773 (study PRJEB31850, sample SAMEA3708720) | human gut metagenome | biome: human gut; feature: human-associated habitat; material: faeces | place: China | collected 2014 ...
TGCCACCGACAACATGTCGGCGGCCCTGCAGGCCAACGATGACCTGGTAGGCCTGTTCTGCGTGGACGGTATCGCCGGTACCGCTGGCCCTACCGCCGTGGCTGAGTCCGGCAAAGATCTGCGTGTGCTGGCTTTCGACGTGGACACCACCGTGCTGGACAAAGTGAAAAACGGTGAGATTGACGCCACTGTTGCCCAGGGGATGTATAACATGGGCTTCTGGAGCATGATGTTCCTCTATACCGAGGCCAACGGCCTGTCCGCCAAGGCGCTGCCCCAGAACGTGGATACCGGCGTTACCATCGTGACCAAGCAGAACGTGGACGAGTACTACCCCAAATAAAAGGGCAGCCCTCTGATACCATGCCCGCAGGACAGAGCCACACGCCCTGCTCCTGCGGGCCCTTTTTGCGGAAACGAAGTGTACCCCCTCCGGCATTTACTGCCCAGCACCCAGCCTGCTTGTGCCGGAGCCCAATTCTCTGGAAACAAAATCAAAAGGAGTGAATGAAATGAAGCACTTTGATTATTTTGCCCCCACCGAGATCATTTTCGGCGCCGGCCGCGTCACCGAGGCGGGGGCCCTTGCTGCCCGCTATGGGAAAAAGGCCATGCTGGTGACCGTCCCCGAGTTCCCTGCGGTGGCAGAACTGTACGCCAAGGTCAAAAAAAGCCTGTCTGACGCAGGTGTGGCCTGTGTGCACTATGACGGCGTGATCCCAAACCCAACCACTGAACTGGTCACCAGAGGAGCGGAGCTGGCAAAGGCCGAGGGGGTGGATGTGGTGATCGGTTTGGGCGGCGGCTCCTCCATGGATACCGCCAAGGCCATCGGCATCATCATCAACAACCCCGAGTTTGCGGACGTCCGCAGCCTGGAGGGCGTTGCCCCCACCAAGAAGCACGCCGTGTTCACCATTGCGGTGCCCACCACCGCCGGCACCGCTGCCGAGGTCACGATCAACTACGTCATCACCGATGTCGAGAAGAAGCGCAAATTCGTCTGCGTGGACACCAACGACATCCCCGAGATCGCCGTTGTCGATCCCGATATGATGTCCAGCATGCCCAAGGGCCTGACCGCCGCTACCGGCATGGACGCCCTGACCCACGCCATTGAGGGCTACATCACCAAGGGCCACTGCACCATCTCCGATATGTTCCATCTCGAGGCCATCAAGTTGATTTCCGAGAACCTGCGCGGCGCTGTGCAGAACACCCCGGAGGGCCGCGAGGGCATGGCTCTGGGCCAGTACATTGCCGGTATGGGCTTCTCCAACGTCGGCCTGGGCATCGTCCACAGCATGGCCCACGGCCTGTCCGCCCTGTATGACACCCCCCACGGCGTTGCCTGTGCCATCATCCTGCCCACCGGTCTGGAGTACAACAAGACCGTGGCTGGCGAGCGTTACCGTGCCGTCGGCAAGGCGATGGGCGTGACCGGCATTGATGAGATGAACGACGTCGAGGCCGCCGATGCCACGATTGCCGCCGTCAAGAAGCTGAGCGCCGACGTGGGCATCCCCGCCGACCTGAAGGGCATCCTGAAGGAGGAGGACATCCAGTTCCTGGCCGAGTCCGCCTTTGCCGACGCCTGCTGCCCGGGCAACCCCCGCGACACCAGCGTTGAGGAGATCAAGGAGCTGTACCGCAGCCTGATGTAATTTAGTATTACATAATTTAAGAGGGTATCTGCTGAAATGGCAGGTATCCTCTTTTTTGCTGTTATATCGTTTTATGGGTAGTCCGTAGGGAGCGGTCTTGACCGCTCCGGGAACGTGACGATAGCCGCAAACAGCCCGGAGGGGTCAAGACCCCTCCCTACAAATATTGTGATTTTGTTTGGAATTTCTTCGGTTCCTTCTTTGCAAAGAAGGAACAAGCCCCCGTTAAGAATCCGAATCCAGCTTCAGCACCGCGGTAAACGCCTCGCTCGGCAGGGTCACGCTACCCAGCTGGCGCATCTTCTTTTTGCCTTCCTTCTGCTTTTCCAGCAGCTTCTTTTTACGGGTGATGTCACCGCCGTAGCACTTGGCCAACACGTCCTTGCGCATGGCCTTGACCGTCTCGCGGGCAATGACCTTGCCGCCCACAGCCGCCTGCACCGGGATCTCAAACAGCGCGCGGGGGATGTTTTCCTTCAGCTTCTCGCAGATGCGGCGGCCCTTCGCGTAGGCGTTGTCTGCAAAGACGATCATCGACAGGGCATCGACGACCTCGCCGTTGAGCAAAAAGTCCAGACGGACGAGCTTGCTCTCGTGCCAGCCCTCCCACTCGTAGTCGTAGCTGGCATAGCCGCGGCTGCGGGACTTGATGGCATCAAAGAAGTCGTAGACGATCTCGCCCAGCGGGATCAGGTAATGCAGGTCAACGCGCGTTTCGTCCATATACTTCATGTCGACCAGCACGCCGCGCTTCGTCTGGCACAGGTCCATCAGCGGGCCGACGTAATCGTTCGGCGTGTAGATGTGCGCGTTGACGAACGGTTCCTCCTGCTTGACGATGCGGGTCGGGTCTGGGTAGGCGGAGGGGTTGTCGATGACCTCCACCGTGCCGTCGGTCAGCGTCAGGCGGTACTGGACGCCCGGCGTCGTCGTGATAAGGTCAAGGTCAAACTCGCGCTCAAGACGCTCGGTGATGATCTCCATGTGGAGCAGGCCCAAGAAGCCGCAGCGGAAGCCGAAGCCCAGCGCGGCACTCGTCTCCGGCTCAAAGGTCAGGCTCGCGTCGTTGAGCTGCAATTTCTCCAGCGCGTCCTTCAGGTCGGGATAGTCCGCGCCGTCGGCGGGGTAGATGCCGCAGAACACCATCGGCGTGACCGTGCGGAAGCCGGGCATCGGCTCCGGTGTGGGGTTGGCGGCCAGCGTGACGGTATCGCCGACGCGGGTGTCGCGCACGGTCTTGATGCTGGCCGTCAGGTAGCCGACCTCACCGGCCTCGAGCTTGTCACAGGGGGTCAGGCTCGTCGCGCCCATGTGGCCGACCTCCACCAGTTGGAACTCCGCGCCGGTGCTCATCAGGCGGATGGTGTCGCCGGGCTTGACCGTGCCCTCAAAGATGCGGACGTAGACGATGACGCCCTTGTAGCTGTCGTAGATGGAGTCGAAGATCAGCGCCTTCAGCGGTGCGTCGGGGTCGCCGGTGGGGGCGGGAATATCCCGCGCAACGCTTTCCAGCACCTCCTTGACGCCGATGCCCAGCTTGGCCGAGACGCGCGGTGCCTCCATGCAGGGCAGGCCGATGACGTCCTCGACCTCCTTCGCCACGGCATCAGGGTCGGCACTGGGCAGGTCGATCTTGTTCAAAATCGGCACGACCTCCAGATTGTGGTCCAGCGCCAGATAGCAGTTCGCCAGCGTCTGCGCCTCAACGCCCTGGCTGGCGTCGACGACGAGGACTGCGCCCTCGCAGGCGGCCAGACTGCGGCTGACCTCGTACTGGAAGTCCACATGGCCCGGGGTGTCGATGAGGTTGAACTCATAGGTCTCGCCGTCGTCGGCCTTGTAGCGCATCGTGACGGCACGGGCCTTGATGGTGATACCGCGCTCCTTCTCGATGTCCATGTCGTCCAGCACCTGGTCGGTCATGGTGCGCTTGTCGACGCTGTCGGTCAGCTCCAGCATACGGTCCGACAGAGTGGACTTGCCGTGGTCGATGTGGGCAATAATGCAAAAGTTGCGGATGTTCTTGCGGGCCATCAGGTTTCCTCCAAATTGTTCCAGATCTCGCAGATCTTGCCGTTTTCCTTATATACGCGGGGCACGCGGCGGGCAAGGCCGCACACGACCTCGTAGTTGATGGTCTGTGTCTTGGCGGCAATCGTGTCAGCCGTGTCGCCGCCGTCCGGGCCAAAGACCGTGACCTCGTCGCCCATCTTCACGCCGGGAATGTCCGTCACATCGACCATTGTCTGGTCCATGCAGACGCGCCCGACCACGGGGGCCCGCTGGCCGCGGATGACCATGACGCCCCGGTCCGGCCCGCCGGACAGCATCCGCGGGTAGCCGTCAGCGTAGCCCACACAGACTGTGGCGACGCGCATCGGCTTATCGGCGGTAAAGGTGCGCCCGTAGCTGACGCTCTGGCCGGGCTGCAACTCCTTGACAAAGGTCACGACGGATTTCAGCGACATGACGGGCTGCAGGGCGGGGAAGCGTACCTCATTGCTGGGGTCAAGCCCGTACAGGATGATGCCCGCGCGGGTCATGTCGTGTCGCCACTCGGGGTGGCGCAGCTGTGCGGCAGAGTTGGCGCAGTGTACCGTGCCGACGGGGTAGCCGTCCGCACGCAGCCGCTCCACGACCTGCGCGAACAGCGCGTGCTGCTCGTCGGTGTAGCGCTCGTCGTCGGGCTCGACGCTGTCCGCCACCGCAAAGTGCTGAAAGACGCCGCAGATGTCCAGCCCGGGCAGGGCGTAGAGAGCCTCCAGCTCGCGGATGGTCTCTGCAAAGCCGGAACGCACCGCAAAGCCGATGCGGCCCATGCCGGTGTCGATCTTCAGGTGGACCTTAACCTTGACGCCCGCCTTGACGGCGGCAGCGGAGAGCGCCTGTGCGTATTCGGTCGAATAGCAGGTGGTGATCAGGTCGTTGGCAGCCAGCACAGCCGCATAGGTGGGGTCGGCGTAGCCCAGAATCAGGATGGGCGTTGTGATGCCGCCGCGGCGCAGGTGCCGCCCCTCGCCAAGGGAGCTGACCGCGAAGCCCGCAGCACCGGCCTCCTGCAGAACGCGGGCGATGACGTTATCGCCGTGGCCGTAGGCGTCCGCCTTGACGACAGCGCAGACCGGCCCGCCTACGGTGCGGCGGATATATTCATAATTTTCACGCAGGGCCGTCAAATCGATCTCGGCCCAGCAGTGCTTTTCCAAGGTAAGTGTATTCATAGTGCGCCATTTCCTCCGTAACAGTTTATTATAGCATGAAAACAGCGTTCCTGCAACCAATTTTCCGGTTTTCTAATTTTCTAATTTTCGCCGTCGTCGTTTGTGGTCAGGTGTGCGGCGTCCGTCTCGGACCAGTGGCCGTGTACCCGCTGCACGCCGACGATGCGCAGCTTGGAATGCAGGAAGTGCTGCTCGCGGTAAAGGCTGAAATAGCTCGACAGCATGTAGGAAACCGCGCATGCCAGCGCAAACAGCGAGACGCACTGCCCGCCGAATACCTCGATGGCAAGGCAGATGGACGCCAGCGGGCTGTTGGTGCAGCCGCAGAACAGCGCAACCATGCCCAGCGCCGCGCCCAGCTGCGGCGGCAGACCCAGCAGCGGCGCGGCCACACAGCCGAACGTTGCGCCGGTGAAGAAGATCGGCACGATCTCGCCGCCCTTGAAGCCTGCGCCCAGGGTCAGCGCGGTGAACAGCATCTTTAAAAGGAAGGCGTAGGGAACGGCTTCGCCGTCGATGGCGGCCTCAATGACTGCCGCGCCCGCGCCGTTGTAGTCGGTGGTGCCCAGCAGCTTTGTCAAGGCGATAATGAGCACGCCGCCCGCGGCGACGCGCAGGTAGATGTTCGGAAAGAATTTCCGGTACAGCTTCGGCGTGACGTGGAGCAGCTCACAGAAGAAGATGCTCAGCGCGGCCAGCAGCGCACCCAGGATGATAACGCGGACGAGATTGTCCGGCGTGGGGGCAGCCTCGGCCTGTAAGACGAACGCCTCGGGAGCCAGCCCCATTTTGCCGCTGATGAAAACGCCCAGCAGCGCCGACACCAGACAGGGGAGCAGTGCCGCGTACTGCATGGAACCGACATCGACGACCTCCAGCGTGAAGATCGTTGCGGCCAGCGGCGTGCCGAAGATGGCCGAGAACGCGCCCGCCATGCCGCACATCGTCATTAAGCGGCAGTCGCGGTTTTCTAAGCGCAGCGCCCTGCCGAGCTGCCCGGATACGCTGCCGCCCAGCAGCAGAGCCGCGCCCTCGCGCCCGCTGGACCCGCCGAACAGATGCGTGGCGACGGTGGAAACAAAGATGAGCGGCGCGGTGCGCAGTGTCAGCGGCTTGTGCTCCCGCACGGATACGAAGATTTGGTTCGTAGAGCCGCCGCCATCCGGGTCAAAGCGGTGATACAAAAATACGATAACAAGACCGGCAACGGGCAGCAGGTAAAGCAGCCACGGGTGCGCGCCGCGGGTGGCGTTGGCCCAGTTGAGCGCCAGCCCGAATGCGCCGCCCAACGGGCCCACCACGCAGCCAACCAGCGCCGCCAGCACCAGCCACTTGGCGCACACCGCCAGATACCCCGCCGCGCTGCGCAGATGCCGTTTGATCCGCTCCAAGGCGACCCCTCCTATGCTATGCAAAATTTGAGATTATTATAGCCTTTTTGTGGGGAAAAGACAACAGAAAAATGAACCGCGGCAGCGCCTTTTGGCAGAGAAAGCCGAAGAACATTCCTAAGGCAACACCGCATAATTCCCGCCTTACGGCTTAAGCACCGCTCCGGCGGATCTCCGCGCCAAGAGCCGCCGCAAGCGGCGGTTGCGCTCCGAAGCGCCTCGCTGCGGCTCGGTGTGCGGCACGGCATCTGCGTTGCCAAAATGCTCGATAATACACAAAGTATTATCTGCGCTTTTGGCTTAGCAGCTGCCGCGCCTCGCTCGCCGTATCGGCACTTAGAATTATGCGGTATTGCCCTACGTGTGTACCGAATAACAGAAGCGCCGCAGATTTCAATGAATCTGCGGCGCATTCCGATGGTCGAGGTGACAGGACTCGAACTATACACAATGCTTTTAGTGATTAAAAATATAGCGGTATATTGCTATATTTTTTGCTTTGTCACATACTTTTTCTATTATTTCATACATTTAAGAAAAAAAGTGTGTACTTTTAGTGTGTACTTTTTAGTCCACCAATCTATCAAAGATTTCTTGTAGGTTTTTGGCTGTCCGTTCGTCATCTCCAGCGATGTAGTGGGAGTATGTGCCGTAGGTGTCCATATCCTCGCTATGCCCGACTAGCTGCTTTAACTCGCCAGTCGGCAACTCCTTTGCAATACTCACAAACGTGTGGCGCAGTTCGTAAAGACTCAGCTCCGGCATGTCATTAGAGCGCTGATAGCGCTGCCAGCGGTGGTAGTAGGTGTGCATGGATGCCATGGGGAAGATATACTCCTGCTTTCCAGTCACGTCTTTCTGAGCTTCCAGCACGTCCACTGCGCGTCTGGATAGCACTACCGTGCGCAATGCGTTTTCGTTTTTTCCCTGCGTGATTTGACCGTGCGCATTGATAGCCTGCTTCAGTCTGCACAGATTCCCGTCAACGTCTTCCCATCGCAGCCCCCGCATTTCACCGGGCCGCATGCCTGTTAGCACTTGGAACCTATAATAATTTATGTATTCATCATGCACAGATTTTCCGCGCATGATGGTCGTATCTACTTTTAACAGTGTGTTCAGCGCTTCAACCGTCAGAACGTTCTTTCCCTTTTTTCTGGACGCTGCCGGAATTTGTAACTCTTCAAGCTCAAGCGTTGTCCATTTTGATTTTCGGCAAAAATTCACAAACTGCTTGCAGTAGCTGGCATAGTTCTGTAACGTTTTTTTGGATAATGGCTCTTTGCTGTTCCCCTGTGGATGGCGAAACGCATAATCTATAATTTTTTGGAAATCCTGTTCCGTAACGGCTTTTACTGACTTGACCCCGATGGCTGGCAGCAAATGGGAGCGCCCAAACGATGCCATGTTTTTGTATTCTGCATCAGACACAAGTTTTTTCTGCTGTAGCAACTGTTCCCATGCGTCAGAAACCTTAATGCGTTCCGTCTTTACGCCTATGTCAAGCCATTCATCTGCTTTTTTGTTAGCTTCCCTCTGGCCTGTGCGGCCCGGCTTGGCGCTGGTAAACGTCTTGCGCACTCCGTCCTTCTGCACGTTGATTTGCCAACGCCCGGCGCTTTCAATCCATTTTGCGGTATTTGTCCTTTTCATATTGCGGCTCCTTTTTGTGTGTGTTATAATAATGCCGTCAACTTTTTGTGTTGACGGCTCTTTATCCCTTGCTGGTGTGGCACCACCGGCAGGGGATTTTTTATTTTTCCCTTGCGTTATATTCGCCGTCACCTGCCAGAACGGCGGCTTCTCCGGCTTGCAGGCATATTTGCAGGCGGTCAAAGTCCGGCTTGATGCTTTCCGGGCAGGGGTCATCCCCAGTTACGGTATCTATCCGGTAGTTCTGTATTACGGCCTGGCAGACGCGTACACGGCTTTGCATAGACGTATGCGCGTTAGCACACAGCAAATCTATTTGGCCCGCCCAATCGCTCCCGTGCGCCCCACAAAGGATATACAGCAGGCGGCGCTTGTACAGGCTCGGCATCTGAGCGATATAATCAGAAAGTGCCTTGTCTACCTGCTCGTCCGTCCAGTTTGGAGTATCGGTATCACTGAATGCAGACGGCATCCAGATTCGCTGCAGCCAGCGCCATGGGGATTGTTTGCAGACGGTGAACCACATCAACAGGTCATCGCTTCGGATAGGGGAAAGCCCTTCTTCCCAGTTGCGCACCGTGCGGATGTTCACATCCATCTGCCTGGCTACATATTCTTGCGAAAGCCCGGATTCCAACCGGCACTGCGAAAGAATAAGTCCTTCACGTTCTCGGAAATCAGCTCTACTTTCCATTTCGTCACCCTCAATTTTTTACATGTTTTGCACTTCAAATGTGGTAAAATTTTTCTACCGTATCAATCAAGAAAATATAAAGAAATATTTCTTCAAAAAATGCCGTGGAAATAAATGGAAGATATGGCATAAAAAACATGTTAAGATTCTTACTGTAGTCAGAAAACACAGGAGGAATCAACAATGAATAACGTGGAACGTCTAAAGAATTACCAAACCCGCAATGCGGCAACCATTGAAGCTATGTACCGTGCTGTGCTGCAAGACCGTGCAAGGAGGGAAGCAGACCATGAAGAAACTGCCTGATTTGGATGTTCCACCAAGACACGGGCGCAGAAGACCGAAAAAGCGGATTATAAAGACTTGACAAATGAGTACTTTTGTGAAACTGTTGAAATACAACTGTGAGTTGTGTAAAATACAATCAATGGTTGCCAGAAAACAGCCGGGTGCAATCAATGTTGTAAGATTTCAAAACTCTTTGAGCTAGACCATCTTTTCCAAAAATGTAAGATGTTACAATACCTGCGACATCTATCGCAGGAACAGTTGGGTTTTCAACAAGCATCCTGCCGTATCTTTCTTTTGCCATATCAAAAATTTGATCTTCAGTAAAGCCAGCTTTTTTTTGGGCTTTCTTTAGTTCCTGCATAATACTAGGAGCTATAAAAGGATATTGGCAGTTCATATCATAAAAAGGTATTTCAAGTAGCATAGAAAAAGCCGTTTCAAACTTTTTTTCGTCTACCAAAAACTCATACATAGAATATCGTAAATCACGACATTTTTTGGGAGACGAAATTGCTCCCATGTATAGTTTATTGTATTTCTCCCATATTAAATCCCGATACGGAATATCTCTTCGAGCATTTACGGCACGGCAAAACTCAGGCAAGTTAAAAGCCACACGAGCGTAAGTCTTTCTATGCCAAAAATAAACATATTCGTTATCTTTTATTTCTTTTTTTCCCTTTTCGGTCAATTTTCCGTTTTCAGCAAATCCCATTGATTCCAGCTTTTTAATAATCGGCCAAACATCATCAACACCATAATCATAATGCCAGAACTTTGCAACAGGCTTTCCGATGGAATATTTCTCTAAATAAGAAAGCATTAAAATTTCTGTTGGCTTTAGGCCATTTTTGTCTGCAATGTCATCGGCGGAAAGCTCCAAGAAATACTCATTTGCACGATCTTCCTGTTCTGCGTGCCGCTTTTCTGCTTGTGCTTTGCAGTAATCAGCATACTGCTTTGCAATTTCATCTTTAGTCGGCTCATGTGTAGTTATGGAAACATTTACTTTTTGTTTTGGTTTCAAAAAGTCAAAAAAGCCCATAGTATCACAACCTTATTTAATTTGGGGGAATCTGAAATGAAAAAAGAACCGTTGACAATCACGCAAAAAAGTACGATACTTAGTTTAAGAGAGCAGGCAAAGCAGCTTTTGCGAGAAATCCCGCTAAAAGATGCTATTGCAATTTGTAATGAGGTTATAAAGGAGACAAGCGATGCGGGATAGAATTGATGTTTACAACAAGTGCGACAGCAGCGAGTACAGGCAGAAAAAGGATGAAGTCATCGAAAAAATGCTGAAACTGATTGAAGTCTCCGGCATGAACTTTTACGATGCACAAAATCTTCCGTTAGAGCTGGACAGAGCTATTGCGGCCAGTGTAATTGCAGCACAGGGAAACACAGAGTTCCGCCCGCACAATGCCTTTAAGAGCCGGATTGATGATGCTCAATAAGCGCAGTTACCGCACCTTTTGCAATCGTTTCAATCACAGTAAGAGACACATTGCCCACCGCTGATAAGGTGGGCTTTATTTTTTCCTGCCACGTTTGCTGGTTAGAAACTGATGCAATAAAGTCGTGACCTTTTGGCGTGATATACATAATATAAAAAAACTCTATCGTTCTGAGTTCTTTGTCTATTCGATATTCTGCCACGATATAGCCATTTTCAGCAGCCTGCAAGCAAGAATAAAATATATCTTCCCGTGAATACCCTTTACCCTTTATAAAAGAGGATTTTTTCAGCTTGTCAGGATTGGAGCATTCAAACTCCATGCTGCATTTATCATTCAGAAACAAACCGAGCTGTTCTTCAAGACCGAGCATAACATCTCGGACGCAATCAGGATTTATCTTCATTGACTTTCACCTTCTTTGCTGCTGCCATCGCAATTACCATATCAAGACCTTTGCCATCTAAAGTGTCAAGCCACTTATCTATGTCTTCATAGGAATCGAGTCTTAGCCCATCGCCTTGTGCGGTGGGCTTTTTTTGTTGGGCTGTACTACTTACCGCCGTTAAATCTGACACAAAAATTTTTCTAGAGAGTTGCTTTGAGAGCCAATCCGCAATTAAAGGAAAATACTTTTTCGATACGTTTGTCTTGTATAGATTCCAATTACTATAAGTGGCATTTGACAACCCTAAATCACGAGACATATCAGCCCCTGTTTTCCCGCATTCTTCAAGAAAGCTGTTTATGTTTTGGATAACGTGTTTATTGACGCTCAAAAAAAGCACCACCTTATTGTGCATTTTGCTAAATCTAATAAAATCTAATGAAATCTATTGCAAATTAGAAATAATTAGTTATAATTAGATTATAGCTTGACGGCAACAGCAAAGCAAAGACCACAAAAGAGCGGTCTTTAGAAAATTATTGTTTGTCGCAATTCAATAATATCTAATTGTAGCTTAGTTGTCAAGATATAAAACTAAGATTTTAGGAGGTGTTTTGATGAAGCAGTATACGCAGTACAAAAGACTGCGAGAAAAGGCCGGGATTACGGTTAAGCAGGTCATGGAAGCGCTGGGTGTTTCCGATGCAACTGTTTACTTTTGGGAGACTGGCGTAAACAACCCCAAAGCAAGCAAGCTGCCCGCTCTCGCAAACGGCTATGCTCCCACCATCATGGCGCACAAGCCGCTGAAATGCTTCAAGTGTGAGCAATACCGCGATACCGCCCGCCACGAAATATTTGGCGGCGCTCTGCGCAGCAAATCCAAACAATACGGACTGTGGGTCAATGTCTGCCCCGCCTGTCATGCAGAGATTCACGGCAGCGGGCAGCTGCAAGCCGAGTATCATGCACTTTCCCAGCACATTGCAATGCAGCACTACGGCTGGACAGTGCAGGATTTCCGAAAACGCTTTTACAAGAACTACTTATATTCTAAGCTGATTGTTGAGAAAGGCGGTGAATAATTTGAATACGGTAATTGATAAAGATGACAGTGGGAAGGTTCGCTATGCTGATTTGAACTGTGGCGATATGTTCCAATATGGTAAGGCGGGCGACTATTGCATGAAAACATCTGAAGGTCGTCTTAACCTTATGACTGGAACCATTGACGACATGGATACTTGCATTTTGGTAACGCCTAAAAAGGCTTTACTGATAAGGGAAGACTAATGATAAGGGAAGGGCAGCGTATGGCTGAGCTAGCATACATCAAATTATGGGCAGAGTTTGAAAAATACTTTGGTGTACTCGGTGCCGTTGAAGTAGGGCGTCTGATACTTGGAGCGCAGGAATATGCGTTTCACGGAGCGGAGCCACAGTTCACCGGGAACGAACGGATTCTTTGGCCGGTATTGAAAGAATCAATCGACAAGGATAAGGCGTACAACGAAAAACAACAGTCTAACGGCTCAAAAGGTGGACGGCCCAAAAAAACCAACGAAACCCAACAAAACCCAGAGAAACCCAACGAAACCCAACAAAACCCAACAAAACCTCACATAGTAAACAGAAAACAGAAAACAGAAAATATTACTACTACTACAACGACCGCGCGCGAGGAACTCGAAACAGAAAACCTAAAATGCTGCGTTTCCTGCTATGAGCAGAACATCGGCGCAATCAACCGCGCTGTGTTTTATGAAATCCGCGCGCAGCTGCAAGTGGTAGAACCTGACCTTATCTGCGAGGCCATCCGGCAAGCTGCACTAAACAACAAGACTAGCTGGAAATACATTGCGGCCATTCTCAACAACTGCGCTAAGCATAACATTCTGACGCGGGATGCGTTCCTGCTGAAAGAATCCGCGCGGGCGCAGAAAGTGCAGCCAACACGCGGCCAGACCACGCACAGAAAGACCGCACAGGAGGAATTTTTGGAAATGGCGAAAGGGGGATTGACGGATGAACCAGCAGCAGACAGCAGCCCTTTTGGCAGTAGCAACAACCTACTGGCCTAATATTAACCGCAACACCGATACCGCCGCAATGGTGTCGGCGTGGGCGAAATCCCTGCAGGATGTTCCCTACAAGTCCGCAGAACGCGCCATTGTGGAGCTTTCCCGCAAGTGCGACTTTCCACCTTCGCTGAAAATGGTGGTGGATGAAGCCTCAAAGCACGCCACATACAAACCGGAAATCAACTGGAGTATTCGATTCTTCGGCTGTCAGCGCTGGCAACCAAACTGCAACGGCTATCAAGGCCAGTTATGTGCCACTCGACCTGAAAACGGACAAGTTTGAAAGCTGCGTAACGCGCTGCATCAAGGGCATTTTGGCGGTTGCCGGTCTTGATGATGATCCTACATATACACGCAACCAAATTATCAATAAGCAGGAAGAAGCACAGACGGTCTTGCTCGGAGCGGAATATTACGACGACGAGTACATCACGCGCAAGCTATTGACCATTCTCGGAGACGCAGACCAGTACGAGGATTTGATGAAGCGAAAGGCGGCAGAGGAGCTAGACCGTACAATTACCAACCAGCCACCTAACGAGCCGCAGAACCAGCCGGGAGAAGGAATGAACGGCAATGGCAAAACCTGATTATGCTCACAAAATGACAGATGTCGAGCTTTCCAAGCTGGAACAACGCATCGCAAAGCTGTACAAAGAAGCTGCTGACGAACTGACCGACACGGTGAAAACCTATTTTGAGCAGTTCGAAAAGCGCGATGCCGCTATGAAAGAAAAGCTCGATGCAGGCAAAATCACCGAACAGCAGTACAAGCAATGGCGGCTTGCGCAGATAGGGCGCGGCAAGCGTTTTGAAGCCCTGCGAGATAAAGTGGCAACCCGATACACCCATGCCAATGCAACGGCTGTGGCATACGTCAACGACGCCACTCCGGGCATTTACAGCCTGAACCGCAATTACTCTGCTTACAAAATCGAGCAGGTTTCCGACAAAGCAGATTTTACGCTGTGGGATGAGCAGACAGTGAAACGTCTGATTGTGGAACAGCCTGACCTTATGCCGTACTACCCGCCAAAGCGTGCATTGCAGCGCGGCATTGACCTGAAATACGGAAAGCAGCAAATCACGGCCAGCGTCACAAGCTCCATTCTGCAAGGCAAGGGAATTGGCAAGATTTCAGATGACCTGCAAAGCCGTATGCAGGTCATGAACCGCACGAGCGCCATTAGGACGGCACGAACGGCGGTCACAGGAGCGCAGAACGCGGGGCGGCTAGATACTTACCGCGCTGCGCAGGATATGGGCATCAAGCTCAAAAAACGCTGGCTGGCAACGCTGGACAACCGCACACGCCACGCACATGCAATGCTTGACGGCCAGACAGTAGACGTTGACAAGCCATTTAAGGTTGACGGTTACGAGCTTATGTATCCCGGTGATACTTCTGCCCCGGGCTATCTTGTGTATAACTGCCGATGCACCCAAATTGCAGAGGTTGACGGCGAGGATACAAGCGGAGGCGGAAGACGCGCCATAGACCCCGAAACGGGGGAATCTGTGCTTGTGGGAGATATGACTTATGCAGAATGGGCGGGGTGGAAGAAAGAAGAAGCAAAGAAACCGGCATTTAAAACATCTACGCAAAAATATGATTTCTACAACAGAATAATCAACAAAACGCTTGAAAACGTTGAATCTGAGAAAACGGGACTTGATTACGAGGTCGGGACGGTTGTTGATTTGGAAGGAAATGTCATAAAATCGTTTGACGGTAAAGAAAATTCTGTTGAAGTTCCGACTGAGTTGTTGAAGGGAAACATTTTTACTCACAACCATCCGAATGGAAGTTGTTTCTCCGTCGAAGATTTGAAGTCGTTTACATCTTCCGGTTTGTTTGAACTTAGGGCAAGTGTAGGAAGCGGGAAATTTTACAGTTTGCGCCTTACAGAAACAAAAGCGGATTTGGAAAAACTTCCATCTGATTATAGGGCGAGTGCTTCCATCCGAAAAGCAACAGAGAAAATAAAAGCGGACTTCAAGTCTGGAAAGATAACGAAAGAAAAGGCGCAAGACTTTAATACGATTTTGGAGTATCAGTCGGACCTTGGAGATAAGTTTTTGCAAGAAAACGCAAAAGACTATGGTTGCATTTATGTGAGAGAGGTGTAAAAACTGTGGAAAAGACGATTTTTGACGATCAAAAGAGAATTGACGAAGCCAAAAAAGCGGCAAAAGAAATGAAGTTATGAGAATTACACTTGAAGACCACAGCGATGAAGTGTTGGAAGTGCTGGAAGCCGCTTGCCAGCGGGCGCTCGAAAAGTGCGGGTTGGTAGCAGAGGGCTATGCTAAAAAGCTATGCAATAGCCCCGGTAAATTCGGAACTGGCGCACTACGAAACAGCATTACACATATGGTAAACGACGGCGAAAAAGCCGCATATGTCGGCACAAATAGCGAATACGGCGTATATGTGGAGTGCGGCACGGGCATTTACTATCCGGGCGGTAGACAAACGCCGTGGACGTATCAAGACGAAAACGGCGATTGGCACCTGACGCACGGACAACGCGCTAAACCGTACATCAAGAACTGGGACGCGCTGCGCACCATCATGGGCATTATGCGCCCCATCCGCAAGGCCCCCGGCACGAAGCTGGTCTCCTATGAGGCCGCTGTTGACGGCACTCTGGCTGGCGGTACGTCCGTTGCCGAGGGCGATGAGATTCCGCTGACCAAGATGAAGGTCGAGCCCAAAACCTACGGCGACATTGAGATTGCCAAGTATGCCAAGAGCGTGTGCCCATCGAGTACGGCAGCGTGTATAAGGACGTGACGACCGGGGCATATTTCCGGGTCACGAGCCGCCCGGAAGAAAAGCAAGCCCCTGCAAGCGCTTCTCCTATGCTGAACGGCTTAAAAAGTTTTACGGCTGAAAGACTGCGGGAGACTGCGCCTATTATTTGGGTGCAGGGAGAAGAAGCGGCAAAAAGTTACCTTTGTGCGCCAGGGAACAGCGTACTTTTGATGGATAGCGAGAAGAGCTCGTTCTATATCAAAACAGTGGACGCAAGCGGGATGCCGCAGCCGTTGCGCATCTTCGATTATACGGAACGCACAGCGGCACAGAAACAGCCCACACAGGCCGCGCAAGCGCAAGCCGGAGAGTTTGTCACCCGTGCAGAGTTTGACGCTCTGGCAGCCCGCTTTGACGCGCTGGCGGCAGATAAACCACTGACAAAGAAAAAGGAGAGCGAAAATGCCAAATCCACTGTTTAATGCTTTAGGCGGCGGGCGTATGCCCGGCCCGATGGGACAATTTCAGCAGATGATGCAGCAGTTTCAGCAGTTCCGACAGAATTTTCAAGGCGACCCGAAGCAGGAAGTTCAAAAGCTGCTGCAATCTGGAAAAATGAGCCAGCAACAGCTAAATCAGCTGCAAGCGATGGCGCAACAATTTCAGGGATTCTTAAAATAGGTTCAAACCGTGCGCACGGTGAACAATACATTCAACTTTTGAAAGGAGTTTCAACATGAGTCTTTCTTCGGACGGCACTGTTATGACAATGCCTGTTCAGCCCGCGAATACCAACAGCGGCAATGGCTGGGGTTTTGGAGGCGACGGCGCGTGGTGGATTATTATTCTGTTCTTGTTCGTATTTTGCGGCTGGGGCGGTAACTGGGGTGGCAATGGCGGCTTTGGTGCTGGCAACGGCGCTGGGGTGGTTGACGGCTATGTGCTGACCTCTGATTTCGCCAACGTTGAGCGAAAAATCGACAGTGTGAACGATGGCCTGTGCAATGGTTTCTACCAGCAGGCGCAGCTTGTAAACGGTGTGCAGAACGCTATGCAGCAGGGCTTTATGTCGGCTGAAATCAGCCGTGCAAATCAGCAGGCGGCGTTTATGCAGCAGCTGAATGCCATGCAGATGCAGCAGGCCAACTGCTGCTGCGAGACCCGCTCGGCAATCCAGGGAGTGAATTACAACCTGGCCACGCAGGCATGCGAGACACGGCAGAGCATCAACACTGGCACACGAGACATCATCGACAACCAGAACGCCAATGCGAGAGCGATTTTGGACGCGATGACCGCACAGCGCATCGAAGCTAAGGACGCCAAGATTGCCGAGCAGAACCAGCAGATTTTCGCTGCTCAGCTTGCCGCAAGTCAGGCGGCGCAGAACAGCTATCTGCTGAACCAGCTGCGCCCATTGCCGGTGCCCGCCTACCAGTCTTGCAACCCCTGGGCAGCTGGCACTTATAACGGCTGCAACGGCTGCGGCTGCTAAAACCGAATACGGCAACTTGTCGGAACATCTGACATGTTCGGCCCCGTGCCGATAGTGCAAAATGTGGCGGGGCAATCGTCCCGCCACTATCTTTTTTTGAAAGGAATGATTTTATGGCTGAATTTACAAACGCCAATACCGTGAGCGTGGCAGCAGGCCAGAACGTGCCGCTGACGGAAACGGCGGTGGCAGGTAAGGGATGCATTGTGCATCGTGAAGGTGCAGGAATTGTCACCCTGCGAGGGCTTACGAACCAGTGCAAAGCGCGTTTCAAAGTGGGCTTCGGTGCAAACGTTGCTATCCCTACAGGCGGCACAGTGGAAGCTATTACGGCGGCGCTTGCTATTAACGGTGAACCGCTGAACAGTGCGACTGCAACCGTGACACCGGCAGCAGTAGAAAACTTCTTTAATATCTATGTGACGTCTTTTGTTGAAGTCCCGCGCGGCTGCTGCCTGACCGTTGCCGCCGAAAATACAAGCACACAAACCGTTTTGTTTGCGAACGCAAACTTTGTGGTCGAGAGAGTGAGCTGAAAGGAGTAAACCATGAGTAAAAGAGTTTTGTATGACTTGAAAGACATGCTGTGCGCAGAACTGGACGAAATCGGAAAGAAGGGTGAAATGTCTGCCGGTGACTTGGAAACTGTTCACAAGCTGACTGACACTATCAAAAATATCGACAAAATTGTCATGCTGGAAGATGACGGTTACAGCCGCGATGAGGATTACAGCCGCGATGGTGATTGGAGCGCCAATATGCGCGGCAATTATGGACGCGGCAGCAGCTATGCGCGGCGCGGTTCGCATTATGTGCGCGGGCACTACAGCATGGACGATGGGCGCGATTCACTGATTTCCCGCATGGAAGATATTATGCGCGGGGCTGACAGCAAAGACAGGGAAGTCATCCAGCGCTGCATTGACACGATGCGAAACGGTTAAAGTGAGGTGTAAGGGCTATGGTTGACGTGCGAGAGATTGACGGCGCTATAGCCGAAATCGAAAACAGCGAACTCACCATGACCAGAGTTAAAAATTTGGCAGCGCTGTATGTTGTGAAAAATCAGCGTCTTGCAGATGCATCCCATTCTCCACAGAAAGCAAAACTGCAAGAGCCTGTGCGCTACTACGAAGCGGCAGAGCCGTCTACAAGGGCTGCTGTTGGCAGCAGTGACTTTTTACGTGCTGTGTCAAATGTAAACCTTACGGATGCGATGAGCGTTCTGGATGAGCTTATGTCGGCTTTATATGTGGCGAACCCTAAAGTTTATAATGGCGTAATGCGGAAATTGGAGCGTTTACAGGATGAGTGAATTTTTGGAGATTGTAAAAAAGGCCGATACCGGGCGAGTGTGGCGTGTGCTGGATGAGTTTATGGATGCGCTGAAAGAAGCACGTCCGGATGTGTATAATGATTTGGTACACAGTTTGCAGAGAAAATAGGTAAGTGTGTACTAAAACGTGTACTTGAAAAAGAAAATGCCGTAGATTTTAACGAATCTACGGCATTTATTTTGGTCGAGGTGACAGGACTCGAACCTGCGGCCTCGTGGTCCCAAACCACGCGCGCTACCAACTGCGCAACACCTCGTTCTTATAACTTATCCATTATAATACACAAGCGGTGCGGGCGTCAAGTCCCGGCGCGGCAAAAATCATACAGCCAGGCGGAGCAGCCCCAGCACCAGCAGGTGCGCGGGGTAGAAGGCATAGAAGAACCACTTGTAAAACGTGCGTCCGCGGGCGGCGCGCCGACCATTGTACAGGTACAGGATCACAAACGCGGAGACAAGGATCGGCACAGCGCAGCCGACGGCCTCCCACACCTGCCCGCTGCCCAGCCCGGCCATGCCGCCGTAGAGCAGCGCCGCCGCGCCGAACGCGGCTTTCTGCCGCGTTCGGTTCCCCCCGGCCCAGGCAAACAGCAGCGTGAACACCGGGGCCAGCAGCGCCCAGTCACAAAACAGCGATGCGCAGATCAATAGCACGATGCAGACGCCGCGCAGCACGCGGTCCCGGATCTTCTCCTGCACCAGCAGCACCAGAAAGCAGAGCAGCAGCGTGAACAGCATGTTGAACTGCACAAACCCGGCGATGCCGTTTGCCGGAAAGGCCAGCTGATACGGCAGCTGCGCCAGCACGGAAAACCCCAGCAGCCGCCCGGCGTAGCGGCGTTTGGAGCGGGTGCAGTCGTAGCCTTCGACGAGAAAAAAGCACATCGTCACGGCGGTAAAGTAGCCGATGCAGAGGCATAGATTTGTCAGCGGCTGCCCGGCGGGCAGAAAGACGTTCGCAATGTGGTTGATAAGCATGGTGAGCATGGCAACCATCTTGATGGAATCACGGGACATGGTAAAAACCCCTTTCGTATTCATTGTAAAGTACGAGGGAGCGGGCGTCAAGATTGCAGCGGCACGGCAACATTTTTGCGGCCCGCCCTTTCTTTTGCCCTGTGCCTGCGCTATAATGAAGTACAGGGAAGCTATCGGGACAGGGAAAACAACACAGCTCTGCCGCAAGGTGTTCTGCGCGGGAATGCAGGGCTTTTCCCTGTGCCGGTCATTTGCTGTGTGCTGGTGTTTGTGATCGAGCTGTTTGTGTGAGGTACTATGATTGACGCAATAAAAATCCGCGGTGCGCGGGTACACAACCTGAAAAACATCGACGTCGATGTCCCCTTAAACAAAATCGTCGGCATTGCGGGCGTGTCCGGGTCGGGCAAATCGTCGCTGGCCCTCGGCGTGCTGTATGCCGAAGGCTCGCGCCGCTACCTTGACGCGCTGTCCACCTACACCCGCCGCCGCATGACCCAGGCCGCCAAGGCACAGGTGGATGAGGTGCTTTACGTCCCCGCCGCGCTGGCGCTGCACCAGCGGCCCGGTGTGCCGGGCATCCGCAGCACCTTCGGCACGGGTACCGAGCTGCTGAACAGTCTGCGGCTCATGTTCTCCCGCCTGGCCAGCCACCGCTGCCCCAACGGCCATTACGTGCCGCCAACGCTGAACGTCGCCGCCGAGCAGCCGATTTATTGCCCGGAATGCGGCGCACTTGTGCGTGCGCCGTCGGCGGAGGAGCTGGCCTTCAACAGCCAGGGCGCCTGCCGCACCTGCGACGGCACGGGCCTGGTCCGCACCGTGGACCGTGCCACGCTTGTGCCTGACGAGAGCATCAGCATTGACGACGGGGCCGTCGCGCCGTGGAACAGCCTGATGTGGTCGCTCATGACCGACGTCTGCCGCGCCATGGGCGTGCGCACCAATGTGCCGTTCCGTGAACTGACCGACAGGGAAAGAGACATCGTTTTCAACGGCCCGGCGGAGAAAAAGCATATCTTCTACAAAGCCAAAAGCACGCCCGAGGCCGGGGAACTGGACTTTACCTATTACAATGCGGTCTACACGGTGGAGAACGCCCTGGCCAAGGTCAAGGACGAGAAGGGCATGAAGCGGGTGGAAAAATTCCTGCGCGTGGATACCTGCCCGGACTGCCGCGGCTCACGCCTGTCAGAGGCCGCCCGTGCACCGCGGCTGCGGGGCATCGGGCTGGATGAGGCGTGCAGGATGACGCTGACAGCACTCTGCGGCTGGGTGGACGGCGTGCCCGCCAGCCTGCCGCCCGAGATGCGCCCCATGGCCGAGAGCATCTGCGCCTCGTTCCGCGAGACCGCACGTCGGCTGCTGGATCTGGGGCTCGGCTACCTGACGCTGGACCGCGCGTCGTCAACGCTTTCCACCGGTGAGCGCCAGCGGATGCAGCTGGCCCGCGCCGTGCGCAACCGCACCACGGGCGTTTTGTACGTGCTGGACGAGCCGTCCATCGGGCTGCACCCCTCCAACATCGTCGGCCTGAACGGCGTCATGCACGACCTGATCGCCGACGGCAACTCGGTGGTGCTCGTTGATCACGACACACAGGTGCTGGCGGAGTCGGACTGGCTCATCGAGATGGGCCCCGAGGCCGGTGCGGGCGGCGGGCACGTCATTGCCGAGGGCACGGTGGCCGACCTGGCCGGAAACCCGGCGTCCCAAATCGGCCCGTTTCTGGGCGGGCAGGGGAGTGCTGCGCCCCGGAACCGCCCGGCGGCGGAGCTGTTTGCCGAGGGGCGCATCCATCTTTCGACGGACGCCATCCATACGGTCAAACCGCTGGAGGTGGACATTCCCAAGGGGCGGCTGACCGTTGTCACGGGTGTGTCCGGCTCCGGCAAGACGACGCTGATTCTGGAAAGCCTTGTCCCGGCGCTGGCGGCGCAGACGGCGGGCAAGCCGCTGCCGCCCCACGTAAGGGCCGTCGAGGCCGACGGCATCGCGCAGGTAAAGCTCATCGATGCAACGCCGATTGGCATCAACGTGCGCTCCACCGTGGCGACCTACGCCAATGTACACGACGAGCTGCGCAAGGTTTTTGCCCGCACGCCCGATGCCAAACGGCTGGGCTACAAGGCGGGCGACTTCTCCTACAACACAGGCAAGCTGCGCTGCCCGGTCTGTGACGGCACCGGCGTCATCAGTCTGGACGTGCAGTTTTTGCCCGATGTGGAAATTCCCTGTACCGGGTGCCGTGGCTCCCGCTACAGCCGCGACGCCGACGCCGTGCGGCACGAGAACAGGCACGGCGGGACCTGCACGCTGCCGCAGCTCATGGACATGGACATCAACACGGCGCTGACCGTCTGCACAGACTTGAAATTGGTGACACAGCGCTTAAAAGTGCTGCAGGATCTGGGCCTTGGCTACCTGACGCTGGGCGAGGAAACGCCGAGCCTGTCCGGCGGGGAGGCACAGCGGCTGAAGCTGGCCAGCGAGATGGGCAGGGCCCAGCATGACACAGTGTTTGTCTTTGACGAGCCGACCATCGGTCTGCACCCGCTGGACGTGCGCACGCTGCTGGGCGTATTCCGAACCCTGATCGAAAACGGCGCGACGGTCATCGTCATTGAGCATGACCTCGACGTCATCCGCAGCGCGGACTATCTCATCGACATGGGACCCGGCGGCGGTGAGGAGGGCGGACGTGTCGTCGCCTGCGGAACCCCCGCCGAGGTGAAGCGGAACCCGGAGAGCAGGACGGGGAAATTTATTTGAAACGTATCATGCCTTCCCCCTTGGGGGAAGGTGGCCGTAGGCCGGATGAGGGGCGAGCTTGCCGTGATTGCCCGTAAAAGGGTTGCGGCGCAAACTCGCCCCTCATCAGTCACCTTCGGTGACAGCTTCCCCCGAGGGGGAAGCCTTTTTTTTGTTTTGTACATCCTGCACAAAAACTACCCTTCATTTTTGGTGAGTGAAAATGACTGAAACTGATTGATTTTGACGGATAATCTGCTATAATAAAGCTACAGTCAATCAGAAACATCCACAAAACATCAAAATCGGTCAAGCAAAGACCGGGAAAGGAGCAAACCCCTATGTTAGCCGAGGAACGCTTTGCCCTGATCCTGAACCTGCTGGCGGAAAAACGCACCGCCACCGTGCAGGAGCTGTGCGAGGCACTTAACGCCAGTGAATCCACGATCCGCCGCGACCTGACCGAGCTGGCGCGGCAGGGTCGTTTGAATAAGGTCCACGGCGGTGCGACCCTGCCGGACGGCCAGTTTTTGGCCGATGAGCCGACGATGGCCGCCAAGGAGGCGCTTGCCGTCGGGCAGAAGCGCAGCATCGCGCAGGCCGCGGCAGACCTGATCCGGGCGGAGGATTTCATCTACATCGACGCCGGTACAACCACGCTGGCCATGGTCCGGGCGCTGAGCGGCCCCGCGCTGGAGGCCCACTACGTCACCAACGGCATCGCCCACGCGCGGCTGCTGGCACAAAAAAGCTGCCACGTCTGCGTGCCGGGCGGTCTGTTGCGCCCCCGGACAGAGGCCATCATCGGTGCGGCGGCCATCACGACGCTGCAGCAGTTCAATTTCACCAAGGCGTTCATCGGGGCCAACGGCGTGGCGCTGAACGTCGGATTCACAACGCCCGACCCGGAGGAGGCCGCCGTCAAGGCCGTTGCCGTCCGCCGTGCGCGGGAGACCTGGTATCTGGTAGATGACAGCAAATTCGGCCGGGTCTATCCGGCCGTCATCGGGGAGATTTACAGCGGCGCGATCCTGACGAACCGCTGCCCTGACCCAAAATACAGACAGCTGACACTGGTAAAGGAGACAGAGCAATGATCTACACAGTGACATTCAACCCGGCCATTGACTATGTTGTGCGGCTGGACCGTGAGCTGCAGGTGGGCGACGTCAACCGCGCCAGGGGCGAGGACTGCGTGCTGGGCGGCAAGGGCATCAATGTGTCCGGCGTGCTGGCCCAGCTCGGGTGCGAGAGCGTCGCCCTCGGCTTTGTGGCGGGCGAGACCGGCGCCTGGCTGGAGCGCGGCCTGGCTGCGCAGGGCCTGAAAACCGATTTCGTCCACCTCGACCACGGTATGACCCGCATCAACGTCAAGATCAAGGCCGGGCAGGAGACCGAGCTCAATGGCGCGGGCCCCGACATCCCGGAAGCCGCCATGAAGGCGCTGGAGCAAAAGCTCGACGCCCTGCAAAAGGATGACATTCTGGTGCTGGCGGGCAGCATTCCGGCCAGCCTGGCCCAGACGACCTATGAGCGGCTGCTGGCCCGGCTGGAGGGCCGCGGCATCCGCGCCGTGGTCGATGCCACGCGCGATTTGCTCGTGAACGTGCTGCCCTACAAGCCGTTCCTCATCAAGCCGAACAACCACGAGCTGAGCGAGATCACGGGCGTCAGGCTGACAAATGATAAGGAAATTGCCGCTGCTGCCCACATGATGCAGGACAAGGGCGCGCGCAATGTGCTGGTCAGCATGGCGGGCGACGGTGCGCTGCTACTGGATGAGCACGGCACGGTCTACCGCATCGGCTGCCCCAGGGGCAAGGTCGTCAACAGTGTCGGCGCGGGCGACAGCATGGTGGCCGGTTTTGTGGCCGGTTACCAGCAGAGCGGCGGCGATTATGAGGCCGCCCTCCGCTTGGGCACCGCCTGCGGCAGCGCCACCGCGTTCAGCCTGGGTCTGGCGACGAAGGCGGATATTGACGCACTGCTGGCAACGATGTGACGCGGCGCTGTAACGGAGGATGCCCAATTTGGCGAGGAGAGCTTCACCCAACAGGAGATTCCCCGGAACGGCTACCGTGTGCTGGCCGTCACGGCCTGCCCCAACGGCATTGCCCACACCTACATGGCCGCTGAGGCCCTGACCAAGACCCGGCAGGCCGCGGGCGGCGCAAACGACAGCTTTGGCCACAGCCTGTACAAGCACCTGATGAACGGTGTATCGCACATGCAGCCCTTCGTCGTGGGCGGCGGCATCATGATCGCGCTGGCCGGTTCGCTCTCCATGGTGTTCGGCTGCGCCCTGCGCACACCCCACGGCGGTATCTTCGTATTCCCGGTGGTTGACCACGCACTGCTCTACGTAGTTGCCCTGATCGTCGGCAGCGTCGTCGGCGCTGTGATCCTGAGTCTGCTCAAGAAGGAGTACGTCGAGGAATAAACGATAACTTTTAAAGGGCCGCTCCCGGAAACGGGGGCGGCCCTTTTGGCTGGTGCCTGTCGAAAACGCCCTGACCCCTTCTGCGAGGGGCTTTGCCTGCGGCCTTCCCATAATTGTGCATCCGCCCGTGCGGCCTTGCGGCAACCGTTCCTCTGCGATTCACAAATGATTCAACCTCTCTCCTCTCAAAAATCTGCCCGACGAGACTGTCCAAGCTGTGCAGAATGTGCTATAATGTCAAAAAAACACAGAAGGAGGCAACCCATGCAGGTCGTGTTTTCCCCGGGTGCAGAGATAAAATTTGAGGGCGCAAATAACTTTCGTGAGCTGGGCGGCTACCGCGCGGCGGATGGGCGGCAGGTAAAATACGGTCTGCTCTACCGCGGCGGCAACCTTGATCTGCTGAAAAGCGAGGCCGACCACGCACGGCTGGCGTCGCTGGGCCTGCGGGAAATATTGGACCTGCGCAGTGCAGGGGAGAGCGCTGCGCACCCCGATCCGGCGGTCCCGGGGGCGCACTACCAGCGCGTCTGCGGTATGCGCAACGCCGATGGCACCGAGATGGACTTTTCCGGTCAGGGCATCGAGCGCCTGCGGCAGGAAAAGGAAGCCTTTGAGCGCAGTGTGGGCCGCCCGGTGCACGATTTTGAGTGGTTCAGCGCTCTGTACCGGGAGATGCCGTTCCGCAATCCGGCCTACCACGCGCTGTTTGCCCTGTTGGAGGGCCGCCGCGTGCCGGTGCTGTTCCACTGCTCCTGCGGCAAGGACCGCACAGGTATCGGGGCCATGCTGATCCTGCTGGCGCTGGGCGTCTCCCGCGCGGACGCGCTGGCCGATTATATGCTGACCAATGTCTACCGCCGCGAAATCATTGAGCGCTTCCTGGCGGATAAGCCCGCCGCCGAGCGCGATCTGCTGCTGCCCGTCGAGGGCGTCAGCGAGCCGATGGGCGCAGGAGCCATCGACGAAATTTTGCGGCGCTACCCGAGCTATGAGGCGTACTTTGCCGATGAATTCGGCCTTGACGCCGCAAGGCTGAAGGCGCTGCGGGATTTTTATCTGGAATAACTGGAATAACTAGAATAAAAACAACCGCTCCCTTGCCGGAAAATGGCAGGGGAGCGGTTGTGATTTACAGGGAAAATCAGCCCAGGCTGATGCCCATGGCGCGGGCGACGTTCAGCATGTCGCAGTCGCCGGGCACGCCGCGGGTCTTGCCGGCGATGTCGGCCAGCGGGTTGGCGGTCACATGGCGGTTGACCATGGCGACGGTCACGCCGTAGTGCTCGTCCGCCACAAGACCGGCAGCGTAGGAGCCGAACTGGGTGGCCAGCACGCGGTCATAGGCGCTGGGGCTGCCGCCGCGCTGCATGTGGCCGGGCACGCAGATGCGGGTCTCGGCACCGGTCATCTCCTCGATCTGCTTCGCAATGCGGGCTGTGGCGGTGGTGTAACCGGCCTCGGCGCGCTTGGCGGTCCACTCCTTGCGCTTCATCTTGGCCTCCTCGGTGGAGAAGGCACCCTCGGCCACGGCCAAAATCGAGAAGTTTTTGCCCGCCTTGGCGCGGTTCTCGACAGCAGCGGCGACCTTCTTGATGTCGTAGGGCAGCTCCGGCAGCAGGATGATGTCCGCGCCGCCCGCAATGCCGGAGTACAGCGTCAGCCAGCCGGCTTTGTTGCCCATGATCTCAATGCACATGACGCGGCTGTGGCTGCCCGCGGTGGTGTGGATGCGGTCAATGACCTCGGTGGCGATGTCCACAGCAGTGTGGAAGCCGAACGTCACGTCGGTGCCGTAGATGTCGTTGTCGATGGTCTTGGGCAGACCGATGATGTTCAGGCCCTCCTGGCTGAGCAGGTTCGCGGTCTTGTGGGTGCCGTTGCCGCCCAGGCAGAGCAGGCAGTCCAGTTTGGCGGCGCGGTAGTTTTTCTTCATCGCGGCAACCTTGTCCACCTTGTCCTCCTCGACCACGCGCATTTTTTTGAACGGGGTGCGCTTGGTGCCCAGAATGGTGCCGCCCACGGTCAGAATGCCGGAGAACTCGTCCGGGGACATCTCCCGGAAGTTGCCGTTGATCAGGCCGTCGTAGCCGTTCATGATGCCGACGATCTCGACCTTATCGCCCATGCGGTGGTACAACGCTTTGGCCACGCCGCGCAGGGTAGCGTTCAGGCCGGGGCAGTCGCCGCCGGAAGTCAGAATACCAACACGAATCGCCATTGTAAAAACCTCCCGTTGCTAATATATTCTACTATATATAAATGTACGCTAACCGCAAAAGGATGTCAAGTATAGTTTTTGCACGATGCTGCGAGCAAAACAAACTTTTTTGAAAAAATATCAAAAAAATTCAAAAAAAGGCTTGCAATTTGGAAACACCTTTGCTATAATAACATACGTCGCCGGGTGACACGGCAGACGCAAAACAAAATATGGGAGCTTTCCCGAGTGGCCAATGGGGACAGACTGTAAATCTGCTGCTTAATGCTTCGGTGGTTCGAATCCACCAGCTCCCACCAAAAGCCTGTGACAAAAAAGATGTCACAGGCTTTTTTCTTTGCTGTATCGTTGAAAATCGGCGGTTTCGACAGCCAATTTTCGAGTTGCTTTTTATAAAGGTGTCCAGCAGCTTTCAGACTGTTGGACATTTTTATTGCCTCATCTTCCCGCAAAATTCTGAATTGCGGCAGGGGAGAGGACAATTTTTTTGAGAAAAAACAGAATAAATCCTGCTGTTTTCAGAATGTTTTCAATTTCCTCGCAGCCAATTTCCTGTTGGCTGCGGGGATTTTTCGTTTTTTTCGACAGTTTTCAGTTTGTTTTCAAGTTTTCCATTTTATACCTATTTACAATAAGGAGGATTTTCACTATGAGCATCATTATCGG
>ERZ831773.1337-NODE-1337-length-26756-cov-68.724243_pt1 | contig 26756 bp, 28 predicted proteins | sample MGYA00519696_ERZ831773 | MGnify/ENA primary metagenome ERZ831773 (study PRJEB31850, sample SAMEA3708720) | human gut metagenome | biome: human gut; feature: human-associated habitat; material: faeces | place: China | collected 2014 ...
CTTGTGTCCTTTAAAATATCTTTTCTCTACTTATGCTCAAGTGTGACTTTCTAACCTTCTGCCCCTCATTGGTCTTGACTTTTGTTTTCTGCTAAAGTTTTGAGCAGTCTAAGATTTAGTTATTCTATGATATAATTTCAACTATTTACTTTTAGAATAAAATGTGAAACGGGTTTCATTGTTATTTCAATTTATTTCATATTCATTTCAAAACGAGTTCATATAGTTTTCACTTGGTAAAATTATTATATATACATCGTAAGAAATACGAAAGACACAGCATTAAAGGAGGACAAAATAATGCTTGATAATAAAAATCCAAATGAATTCGACGACATCTATTCAGGTAATACTGAAAACACAAATTCAGAAACTCCACAGGAGAAATCAGCAGACAATGCCGAGGCATCTTATGAATGGAACTGCGAAAAATCAGACAACAGCGCAAGCGGTAATGAATACCATTATTCATATGTAAACGGCAACAATAAAGACGCATCTCATAATCCTAACAGATACAATGAGCCGACACAGTATTCGTCACAGCAAAGCTATTCGTCACAGAGCGCAGAAACAGGATACAGCAATAATTACCATAATCCAAACACAAACACTTATGATAATTATCAGCAAAATACCTATTCCGCTCAGAGTCAGCAGTCGCAGAATGTATATAATTCTCAGCCGTACGGTGCAGCACCTAATCATTCGGCAAACGCAAAGCCGCACAAGGTGAAAAAGCCTAAAAAGCCGAGAAAGCCTGTTTCAAGAGGCGCCATTGCCATTGCTCTTGCAGCTACAATGGTATTCTCTTGCGGACTTGGTTTTGGCGGCGGTTATTTTGCAAATAAAATGAACACCACCACAAGCGGCAGTTTGAATATTACCAAAACAAGCAGCAATGGCAACACTACAACAGCCTCAAGCACTTCAACCGCAAGCTCAACCTCTGAAATTGTTAAAAAGACAGCCGACAGCGTTGTAGAGATTTCAACTGAAAGCGTTGTAACAGGTTCGTTCGCACAGCAGTATGTTCAGCAGGGCGCAGGCTCGGGTGTTATCATCTCTCAGGACGGTTACATTCTTACAAATAACCATGTAATTGACGGAGCAAACTCTGTTAAGGTAAGACTCAGAGATGGTACTGAATACGATGCAACCATTATCGGCAGTGATGCAAGCAACGATATTGCATTGCTAAAGGTCAATGCAACAGGTCTTTCAGCCGCAACATTCGGCGACAGCAGCAGACTTGCAGTAGGCGACTATGTAGTTGCTATCGGCAATCCGCTCGGCGAGCTTGGCGGTACAGTTACAGACGGTATCATTTCAGCACTTGCAAGGAAGGTTACTATTGAAAATACTCAAATGACCCTCTTGCAGACAAACGCTCAGGTAAATCCGGGTAACTCAGGCGGCGGACTTTTCAATGCAAACGGCGAGCTTGTAGGTATTGTAAACGCAAAGCAGAGCGCAACCGAGGTTGAGGGTATCGCTTTTGCTATTCCGATTAATAATGTACTCGACATTCTCAGCGACCTCAAGGAATACGGCTATGTAACAGGCAAGGTTGACCTTGGTCTGGATTTTACAGATATTACCTCTGATGAAACCGCATTCTATTATGGCGTAAACCAAACAGGCTGTTATGTGCTTTCTGTTGATTCAGGCTCAAATGCCGAAAAAGCAGGCATTACAAGAGGCGACCTTGTAACAAAGGTAAACGATACCGATGTTTCAACATCGGATGATATTACAAACGCACTTGAAAAAGCAGAGGTAGGCGATACCGTAACATTTACAGTTAGCCGCCGAGGCACAAGCAAGACCATTTCATTTGTACTTGAGGAATATGTGCCTGCGGTAAGCAATTCTAAGATTTCCAACGGCTCACAAAAGAGCACAACTCCTACATCAGACAGCAACAATTCAAATGGCGACAATTCTATTTGGTCACAAATGTTTGGTTGGTAATGCGTCTGTTCATATAGATAATTCATTCTGAGCTCTCCATAGCGACAGCCGATGCGTTTTGCACCGGCTGTTGTGCTGTTTAGCGGTTTTTCAAAAATAATAGGGCAGACAAAGCGTCAGCCCTATTATGGTTTATTGCATTAAATTGCGGTAGCAAAAAGTATTTGTGGGCTTTGCCCACACTCACAACCTTTGAAAAGGTTGATCAAACTTTTATAAATGTTTTTCTAATGCATTATGCTAAATAATAAAATTTACTGTTTCGGAATAGGCTTTGCCAATTTCATAGCACTGTCTGTTCCAAAAGTGCGGCGAATAACAGTTTCAATGTATTTCTTAATAAGTGTTTCGTCATCAACTATTGTAAAAAATCTCAAAACCTGCGTTTGATTAAACCATACTATTTTCATAGGTGCTTTTAAAGTTTTGCTAATTCCGGCAACGGAAAGACTTGCCGCTTCGTTTTCTAATTCTTCTGTTTCACTGCATTTGCAGTTGCTCTTTTTGTATAATTCTGTAATATCTGTATCTTCTGAGTCAATAAAACCGCTCGTTACTTGTGATATATTTTCCAAGTCAGCGGCTGCCATATAATCAGCCGAGCTAATCATATAATCCCATCCATAGCCCTGCGCTGCCAAAAGCACATCATATTGATGCCAAGGCCCTGATTGAATATGCTTTATTTCTCTGATAAAGGTTACATCATCAATGTAATCTTCAGCTTTGGAATTTTCAGCTTTGTAATCCTCAGCTTTGGAATCTTCTGTTTTGTAATCCTCAGCTTTACTTTTCTTTTTAAATTTATCAAAAAGACCCATATTATTTTCTCCTTTGTTACAGAAAAGATTTAGCAATAATATATCTAAAAATTACCATACTTGTAAAATAAAAACAGACTAACAAAAAGTTAATCTGTTTTTATGTGTTAGGACGTCACGCTGATAGCGTAATATGTATTTCTCACGGCACTATTATTCGGTCATGTTCAAAACAAAAGCCGTGAGAAAATAAAAATTACGCAAAATTTTAAGAGAGTATGAAATATAGTTTAAGAAAGGTAATATATTTTTTGATGAAAAATCACTGCGGTAATAAATCATTATTATAATTTTATTCATATTTATTCATATTAATTCATATTTATTTGTTGACTTCCGTCAGAAGACCTGATACAATAGATAAAAGGGAGGTATTAAAATATGGAAGAGTATTTATATGATAAATGGTTGGGTATAGAAGAAGTTGCAAAGTATCTTGGCGTAAATAAAGACTCAGTAAGAAATTGGATAAAGCGTCCGGAATCGGGCATTCCAGCACATAAAGTGGGCCGACAATGGAAAATCAAGTTATCAGAATTAGATGAATGGGTTAAAAGCGGAAAAGCTCAATATGACGGAGGAGATGCGAGTGGGAGAGAATAAGATTTTCGTACCGCCCATTAAGTGCCAAGGGATTAAAACAAAAATAGTGCCATTTATTCAGGAAAAAGTTAAGCGAGAAACGGACGGCGTTTGGATTGAGCCATTTGTTGGAACGGGTGTTGTTGCTTTTAACATTGCTCCTCAAAAAGCTCTTCTATGCGATAAAAATCAATATATCATTGCCCTATATCAAGGCATACAAAAAGGAACTATTACAAATCAAAAGGTGAGAGAATTTCTTGAATTTCATGGTAAAAAGTTAGAACAGCAAGGTGTCCAATATTACAATGAAATGAGAAATGAGTTTAATAATAACGGTGATCCATTATATTTTTTGTTTCTTAACAGATCGGACTTTAATGGAATGATTCGCTTTAATCGTCATGGTCAATTTAATGTTCCGTTTTGTCAAAAGCCTAATAGATTTTCTAAAGCATACGTCACCAAAATATGCAATCAAGTAGCAAATGTAGCTAATATCATGAATGGAAAAGAATGGACATTTAAGTGTTGCTCTTGGCAAGAAGCTTTTAATGGCGCAACAAAGAAGGACTATCTTTATCTTGATCCGCCATATATTGGAAGAGATACATCATATGTAGGAGAGTGGCCAGAGAAAGAAGCAATCCAATTAGCGGAATATGCGCATAACACGCCGGCAAATGTATGCTTGTCAATGTGGAAAGAGAATGAATTCCGTAGAAACGACCATTTGTTTGATTATTGGGCTGACTTTACGTGGTACGAACAAAACCATTTTTATCATATTGGCGCAAAAGAATCTAATAGGCATCCAATGATAGAAGTATTGGCAATTAAGAGATAAATAGCAAGAAAAGAGGAGAGTCATTAACCCTCCTCTTTTTATTATTTTCTATGAGTATTTTTGAATGTATTGATACGATGGAGGACTTCATTGGAATCAAAATCATGAAGAAGCTCAATCGATTCAATATTTTGTGGTAGCCAGTCAAGAAACACGTCAAGCGATGTATATTTCTGTTCCGCAGCACGATATTTCGGATAGTATTTCCAATAAATATCAAAAGCATCTTGTCCCAATTCGTGAAATGGTCCTTTACCATCTTTAAAATCCTCAAATTTATTGGTAGAGATAGAACCAATATTTTCTGTGTTCCCAGATCCTGGTTTATCGCCCGCAATCTTATATTTCTCTTGAATAAAATATTTTACATCAAAATACGGGAATGTGATCTGAGAACGATTTTCGTATTCATAGACTCGACTTTCTTGAGCTGCATCATTTCTTTTATAGACGAAACCAATAACATAATGTTTTGCATAGTCGGTATATTTGTACTCAATATTTTTAGTATTATTTCTCATATAGGAACCGAATGAGCCAAGAGTAAATTTAATTTTTGATTGACTAGTATCTATGTATGTTGTCTTTACGTCGATTGCTATTTTTTCTTTTGAATCTTCAGATTTCATCATGATAAAATCCGGGTAAACCGTTTGCGAATCGGGTGTTTTAAGAATATATCCGTTTTCGTCGGCAATTTGTTCGAGAATAGGCTGAACAAACATTTCAAAAATCCTACCAATAATTTTAGAGTCAGTTCCTAAAGTGTGAATCTTACTACTCGAATCTAATATTCCGTAGGCATCAAAATCCACTCCTGCTATTTTTTCATAGAAACTGGAAATGATTAAATCTGTCATTATAATTTCTCCATTTGTTGAATTAAACCTAATGCTTATTCTAGTTACTTTTCGTAATTATATTGAAGCTGATTTCGAAGTTGCATTTTGGTGCGACGAAATTTGGTCTTTCTGTCAATAAAAAGCTATCGTATATGGTCGACGTAAAATACGCCTTCACTTTAAAATAATTATATCAAATTATTTCAAAAAATCAAGACAGCCACGCACAATCATTAGAGCGCTAAGTTAATAACGCTACTTGACGGTTATTAAAATGAGCGCAATGTCCAAGCAACTTATTCTGAAGAAGTCTTCTATCTAGGAATGATAACAATCTAAAATGAAGACACATCGCCCGACTTTCCGTAGCGATGGGCTTATCGCAAACACCGCCCTAGTTGCGCCGCAAAAGCCTTTTTAGGGAAGCGACTTTTACCGCATTTGCGGTAGCATAACGCATTTTCGGGCGGCGGGCACGTTACAATGAGAGTACTTCTTCCATTGTAATATACCAATCAAAAGACATAGCATATAAAACCGTACTATTCATGCTTAAACTGCACCAATTTTCGCACTCCTTCATTACGTTCATTTTTTGCAAAATTGGTGCACAAAGGAAAAACTACGCATTCCAAAAATAGAATACGTAGCAATTTTGAAGTATTTTTATGACCGTAAAATTAAATTTGGTGCATATACAAAGAAAAACTCCCGAGAAATCGGGAGTTTTTCTCACGCCGCACTGCTATCAGTGTGACGTCATAATATGGTGCGAGTGACGGGACTTGAACCCGTACGTCGTGAAACACACGCCCCTCAAACGTGCCTGTCTGCCTATTCCAGCACACTCGCTAATATTAAGTTTTTGTACTGAGATTGTTTCCTCTCAATCAACGAGTGTTATTATACCACCGTAATTTACAAATGTCAACACTTTTTTTTGAAAAAATACATTTCAGAAGCAATAAATTTGCAATTTGTATTTTTATGTGTTATAATAAAAATGTTGTGATGTTGAAAAACATCAGTAAATAACAGAATAAATGGTATTGTGAAGGAGAAAATATGAATAAAAAAATAAGTAAATTTGTTTCTTGTGTTCTTGCTGTAACTTTGTTTATGAGCCTTCTTACTGTTACCGCTTTTGCGGCAGAAAGTAATTATGATTTGAACGGCGACGGAAAGGTATCAATATCTGATGTAACCGCTTTGCAGTTAAGACTTTCGGGGAACAGAAGTAATTGGACCGATGTATACGAAAAGCGTGCGGATATTAACGGTGACGGCAAAATTAATATTAATGATGTAACCGCTTTGCAAAATATTCTTATGAATGCGTCATGCGGAGGTACAAGCAGCGGAGCAAGTGCAGCTAATTCATTTTTAATTAAATTGCCGTCAAATAAAATTGACAGCAGTTATCAAGGAAGAACATATAAACTTTCCGATAAAGAAAGGGCTTACATAGAAAAAATTGTAATGGGTGAGTTCGGTACTTCTTATGCAGGTTCTGTATTTATTGCACAGTGTATAAGAGATGCTCTTGTTTACGGATATTGCAAAAATCCTATGGATTTAAGAAAATCATCTGCCAACGGCGGTATGGGGTATGACGGATACAACGAAAATGTAAACGCAAACGCTAAAAATGCCGTGTCATATGTTTTTGACAATGGCGGTAACGCTGTTCAGCACCGTATACTTGTAATGTGTACAGATGAGTATTATAACGCTTATCCGAACAATTGGCATTCAACTCAAAATTACATAACAAAATACGAAAATGTACTGTTCTTTGACTATTGGAACTGATTTTAACCGCTGACCCTATGGTCGGCGGTATTTTTTATGCAACTTAACCTTTGTATTTTGCATTTTACCTAAAAATACTTTAAATTGAATACAATTTCTGCTATTCTATAAATGTACTTAATAAATGAATTTAACTTCACAGGGGGAATATATGAAGATAAAGATAATTAAAGACAGCACGGTTACCGAAACCGAGATTACGGTTAAATGTGCGGCTGTTGACGAGAATTTAAAAAGACTCCTTGACGAGCTTGAACATAGCAATGCAAAGTTGACCGGCAGAATTGATGATAAAACATTTCTTATATCTGCTGAAATGATTTATTACATAGAAAGCGTTGATGAAAAGACATTTATTTATTCTCAAAATAAGGTGTATGAAACCGATTACAAACTCTATCAGACAGAACAGCTTTTACCGCAATCCGATTTTGTAAGGATAAGTAAGAATTGTATTCTTAATATAAGCAAACTTACGGGTGTAAGGCCATTGCTTAACGGAAAAATGGAAGTACATATGAATAACGGCGAAGTTCAGATTGTAAACAGGCATTATTTAAAAGATTTTAAAAGTAAATTCGGACTGTAAAGGGGATAGAACAATGAATAAGTTAAGTCAGTTTTTTTCTGCTTTTGTAAATTCATTTGCTTGGCAAACACTTATACTTGCTTTGCTTAATGTGTTTTTTGGCAGCGGTTTTGTTTTTAACGCATACAGCGTAATTCAATGCTTTATTGTCGCATTGGTTATTTCTGTATTAATGTTTGTGACCGACTTGATATTATCAAACGGTTTTAAACTCAAACTTAGTTTGTTGACTGTAAGCATAATAGATATTTTAGAAGTTTTTGCCGTGGTTATGGTAGTAGGCGGAGCAATATTCGGTTGGTTTGATTTTGTAATGTCAGACTTGCTGATTGCGACAGGTGTAATTATTGCGGTGTTTTTGATAGTGTTTACAATTCAGATGTTGAGAATGAAAGCAGATTCAAATACGATTAATAAAATATTAAAGGAGAGAAACGGCAATGAAAAAAGCAATAGTAATTGAAAATTTAACAAAGACTTACGGCGATTTAAAGGCTGTTGACGATATTAGCTTTTATGTGGAGGAGGGCAGTCTGTTTGCGTTTTTAGGGCCGAACGGAGCGGGAAAGTCAACCACCATAAGTATATTGAATACTTTTTTAAAGCCGGACGGCGGCAGAGTTGAAATCGGCGGAAGAATACTCGGAAAAGAAGATTCCAAAATAAGAGCCGAAATCGGTGCGGTATTTCAGGAAAGCTTGCTTGACCCATTGCTTACCGTAAAAGAAAACCTCTCGATACGAGGCAGTTTTTACGGATTAAAAGGTAAAAGTTTGAAAAATGCAGTTGCCGATGCTATCGAAAAATCGGGTGCAACCGATTTTATGAACAGACCGTACGGTAAACTTTCGGGTGGTCAGCGCAGAAGAGCAGATATTGCAAGAGCATTGATTAATACACCTAAAATATTATTTCTTGACGAACCGACTACCGGACTTGACCCGCAAACAAGACTTGCGGTATGGGAAACCGTAAGTAATTTACGAAAAGAATACGGAATAACGGTTTTTCTTACCACTCATTATCTTGAAGAAGCAGAGAACGCAGGATATGTTGTAATTATGGATTCGGGTAAAATTGCGGCGCAAGGAACTCCCGTTGAACTTAAAAGCAAATATGTTTCGGATATGCTTACAATATACCATAAAGACAGTACAATGGCGGATATTGAAAGGATACTGAAGTCAAAGAATATGAAATACACATTTACGAAAGAAACTGTAAAAATTCCCGTTAAGTCAACTTTTGCAGCTTTGCCGATAGTCAATGAGCTAAAGGATTACATATTTGATTTTGAAGTTCAGAAAGGTAAAATGGATGATTTATTTGTAGCTGTTACAGGAAAGGAGATAAAGTAATGCTTGCTTTGGTAAAAAGAAATATTAAAATATATTTCAGAAATAAGGGCGCTTGGCTTGCGTCTTTGCTTACGGTATTTATAATCGTCGGCTTGTATGCGCTTTTTCTCGGAGATCAACTTTCAAAAGGTTTTGAGGGTATAGGACTTGACAGTCCAAGACTTCTTACAGACGGTTGGATAATGGCAGGTATTATTTCTATTATGCCGCTTTCAATATCTCTCGGTGCGGTATCAATAGTAAGCGACAGGTCAAAAGGACTTTTTAAAGACTTTTACTGTTCACCTGTAAGCCGCAGCAGAATAACTCTCGGATATATTTTAAGTCTTGCTTTGATTTCGTTTTTTATTACATTGATAGGTTTTATTCTCGGTGAAATATACATAGTTGTAAACGGCGGAGAATTATTAAGCCTTTTGAATATGCTTAAGGTTGTCGGCATAATTGCAATTGACGACCTTGCAACAACTTCTATTGTTATGTTTATTGCAATGTTTATAACAACCGAGGGCGCATACACCGCCGTATGTACGGTTATAGGTACAATTTCCGGATTTATTACAGGTATTTATATTCCTGTGGGTTCGTTGCCCGATTCGGTTGCAACTGCAGTAAAATGTTTTCCGATTTCTCATGCGGGCAGTATGTTAAGACAGATTTTTACAGAGAGTGCAATTACCGAATGTACCAAATCTGTACCTGCCGAATTAAAACCTGATGTAATTGATCAGATTAATTCCGAGATGGGTATAATCTATTCGTTCGGCGACCATACTGTGACTGATTTTGAAAGCATAATTGTTCTTGTTGCAACCGCAGCGGTTTTCTTTGTACTGACAGCTTTTGCGGCAAGAAGAAAAAAGAAATAATCATATAATATACATAAAAAGGGTGTTGTTTACAGACAATGCCCTTATTTTTTATATAAATACTTTTATTTCCCGAAAAATTATGTTATACTAAACAATGTATATTAGATTGGAAATAATATAGATTATAGATTCGGAGATGATATGATGAATTCTGTTGAAAGAAAAATTATTGCCGACGGTGTTGCTTTTAACAACATTAAGGTAGATAGATTTAAAACAATCAGAATGAGTGTAAATCTTTATGTTCCTTTAAATGAAAAGGACGCAGCGCACAATGCGCTTTTGCGTGGACTTCTTACACGCTCGTGTAAGGCTTATCCCGATTTTACTCAGTTCAGCAAAAAACTCAGCTCGCTTTACGGAACAGATATTGTTTCAAGCGTAAAGAAAACAGGCGATTATCAGGTGCTTACCTTTACAGCGGTGGGCATTGACGACAGATATGTGTTTACCGATGAGGTTATCTCTGCCGAGCTTTCAAAGCTGTTGTGCGAGGTTATTTTTAACCCTAACATTACCGACGGTAAATTTAATGATAATGATTTTGAGCAGGAGCGCAGGCAACTGCTTGACGCTATTGACGCAGAGTTTAACGATAAGCGCAGTTATGCGATAAGCACAATGCTTACCAATATGCTCAAAGGTCAGACCTGCGGAATCAAGCGTTACGGCAGTGTTGAAGAAATCAAAAAGATTACTCCCGAAAGCCTTGTGGATGCGTGGGAAAAATTATTAAAAGACTCTGTTGTGGAAATTTTCTATATCGGCGACAGCGGCGCAGATAAAGCCGAAAAGGTATTTACAGACGCATACAGCAAAATTGACAGAACACCTTGCAAGGTTGATATGAGTTATGTTAAGAGTGCGGACGAAGTACAGCGTGTTGTTGAAGAAATGGATGTTTCACAGTCAAAGCTCGTGCTCGGTTTCCGTTCGGGTGTCGGCTGTACAGATACCGAAAAAGAGTGGATTGCAGGCAGACTTATGTGTGCTGTTCTCGGAGGTACCGCCAACTCAAAACTCTTTAATAATGTGCGAGAAAAGCAGAGCCTTTGCTATTACTGCGCCGCAAGCTACAATTTCATCAACGGTCTTATGATTGTTGACAGCGGCGTACTCAATGAAAATATAGAGAAAACCGAAAAAGCTATTCTCAAGGAAGTTGAGGATATGAAAAACGGCAATATCACCGACTTTGAAATTGAGGCTACAAAGCGTGCAATGGTAAACGGATTCCGTACATCCAACGATACCACAGCCGGTATAGACAACTGGTATTCTTCGCAGTTTATAAATGACGGTTTTAACAGCATTGAGGAGCTTGCGGCTAAGTACAATGCAGTTACAAAGGAAGAAATTGTAGAGGCGGCAAAAAAGCTCACACTTGACACTGTATATGTTCTCAAGAATAAATAAGCGAAAGGGAGTGTGTAAAATGGAGATTAAAGAGATAAAATCCGAAAGAGTTGCAGAAAAATATTATAAAATAAATCATCCGTCCGGACTTACAATTTATGTATATCCAAAAGAGGGCTACAATTCAGCTTATGCTATTTTTGGCACAAAGTACGGCAGTATCAACACAAAGTTTTCTGTTGATGACGGCGATGTAATCACTGTACCGGACGGCATTGCGCATTATCTTGAACACAAACTTTTTGAAAGCGAGGACGGCGACGCATTTGTTCGCTATGCACAAACAGGCGCAAACGCAAATGCTTACACAAGTTTTGAAAAAACCTGTTATCTTTTTTCATGTACCGAAAAGTTTGACGAAAGCCTTGAAATTTTGCTCGACTTTGTGCAGTCACCATATTTTACGGCGCAAACCGTAGCAAAGGAGCAGGGTATTATCGGACAGGAAATCAAGATGTACGATGACGCTCCCGATTGGCGAGTAATGTTCAATATGCTTGAAAATATGTATCACAACCACCCTGTAAAGATTGATATTGCAGGTACGGTTGAAAGTATTGCTGAAATTACAGCCGAAAAATTGTACGAGGTGTATAATGTATTTTACAACCTCAACAATATGGTGCTTTGTGTTTCGGGCAATGTTACTGTCGACAAGGTTTTAAAAACAGCCGACAGACTTTTAAAACCAAGCAAAAAGCATACTATTCACAATGTGTTTGAAAACGAGCCTTACGAAATCGTAAAGCCGTATGTTGAGCAGGAATTTTCGGTTTCTATGCCGATATTTAACCTCGGCTTTAAGGAAAAAGCGGATTGCGTAAAAGGCGATGCACAGGCGGCCCATACAGATATTTTACTTTTCCTCTTAGCGTCTGAAACAAGCGAATTGTATCGTAAATTGCTTGATGCAAACCTTATAAACAGCTCATTCTCTTACGAGCTGTTTGACGGCCCCGGTTACTGTTCGGTTATCTTTGGCGGCGAGTCAAGACAGCCTCAGAAAGCGGCAGAGATGATTAAAGATTATATAGTAAAGCTCAAGGAAAACGGCATTGACAAGGAAGAATTTGAAATTGCCAAAAAATCAATTTACGGCGATACGGTAGCATCGCTTAATTCGGTAGACACTATTTCAAACATTCTTGCCGACTACCATTTTAAGGGCAACAATATGTTTGACTACATTGACGAAATCGCAAACGCTACCATAGAAGATGTAACACAGCGACTTAACTGTATGCTCGATGTAAATAACTGCACACTGTCTGTTGTAAAGCCGATTGAGGACGGTGACAAGTAATGGAATACAATGTTTCTTTCCCCGGTCTTGGACTTGAATTTACCGTAAATCCTGTTGCTTTTACCATTGGTAATTATCCGGTTTATTGGTACGGTATAATTATCGCATCGGGACTTCTGCTTGCAGTGATTTACGCTTATGTAAGCTCAAAAAGATATAATGTTGACGGCAACAAGCTGATTAACTGTATTCTCGTGGGTATTATTACGGGAATTGTCGGTGCAAGACTTTACTATTGCTTTTTTGAGTGGGACTACTACGGCAAAAATCCGATTGAAATCCTTTATATAAACAACGGCGGACTTGCAATTTACGGCGGAATTATCGGTGCGCTTTTAGGCGGTCTTACGGTTGCAAAAATTCAGAAAATGAAAGTTATGCCGATTCTCGATATTACTATGATGGGCTTTTTGCTCGGACAGGGAATAGGCAGATGGGGCAATTTTATGAATCAGGAGGCTTTCGGTGCGCCCACAGATTTGCCATGGGGTATGGTAAGTCAGGGTACGGGCAACATTGCCGTTCATCCTTGCTTTTTCTATGAATCCGTATGGTGCCTGCTCGGATTTGTGGTTTTGCATTTTTACGGAAAATACAGACAAAGATATGCAGGACAAATTTTCTTCAGCTATCTTGTGTGGTACGGCTTTGAAAGAATGATAGTAGAGGGACTCAGAACAGACAGCCTATATATGCACTTCCAAATTTTTGGCAATGCGGTGCGAGTATCTCAGCTTTTGTCGGCAATTATTTTTGTTGTAGGTATAGTTATGCTTTTGATAAACATTAAGAGAAAGGATAGTTTTTATGCAGATTATAGACGGAAAAAAGGTATCGGCTCAGGTAAAGCAGGAAGTAAAAAATGAAACTGAGCTTTTAAAGAAAGAACATTCAATCACCCCGGGACTTGCGGTTGTCATTGTAGGTGACGACCCTGCCTCAAGGGTATATGTAAACAATAAAAAGAAAGCCTGCGAGCTTGTGGGATTTCATTCTGAGGAATATGCTTTGCCTGCCGAAACCACACAGGAGGAGCTTTTAGACCTCGTAAAAACACTTAACGAGAAAAAGGACATTAACGGTATCCTCGTTCAGCTCCCACTTCCAAAGCACCTTGATGACAAGGCAGTAATTGAGGCAATCAGTCCGCTTAAAGATGTAGACGCATTCCACGCTGTAAATGTAGGCAAAATTATGCTTGGCGAGTATGATTTTCTCCCTTGCACTCCTGCCGGCGTAATGGAAATGCTCCATCATTACAACATTGAAGTAAGCGGTAAAAATTGCGTGGTAATCGGCAGAAGCAACATTGTAGGCAAGCCGATGGCAATGCTTTTGCTCCACGAAAACGGCACTGTAACAATTTGCCACAGCCGTACCAAAAATCTCGCAGAAATTTGCAGTAAGGCAGATATTCTTGTTGCAGCGGTAGGCAGACCAAAGTTTGTTACCGCCGATATGGTAAAGGAGGGCGCTGTTGTTATTGATGTAGGTATGGACAGAGATGAAAACGGCAAACTTTGCGGCGATGTTGACTTTGAAAATGTTAAGGACAAATGCTCATACATAACTCCTGTTCCGGGCGGCGTTGGCCCTATGACCATTGCCACACTTATGAAAAATACAATAAAAGCTGCAAAAATTCAGAATAACCTGTAAAAATAAGGTTGACAATAAATTGTATTTGTGTTATGCTATATAAGCCGCATATTGTGGGTTGCTAAATGAGTTTTTACTCTACCTGCAGATAGCGAGACATATGTAAAGGTGGGTACTAAAATGTACGCAGTTATTCAGACAGGCGGTAAGCAGTACAAGGTAACAAACGATCAGATTATCTTCGTTGAAAAGCTTAACGCTGAGGCAAACGAAACAGTAACATTCGATGTTATTGCTGTTGGCACAGACGACGGCATTAAGGTTGGCACTCCTGTTGTTGAGGGTGCAAAGGTTACTGCAGAGGTATTAAAGAACGGTAAAGGCAAGAAAATCAGAGTTGCTACTTACAAGCCAAAGAAAGGCGAGAAGAGAGCAATGGGTCACAGACAGCCTTACACACAGGTTAAGATTACTTCAATCGAGATCTGAGAATGATTACGGTAACATTTTTTAAATCGGCTGATTATTTTAAAGGCTTTAAAATATCCGGTCATGCTGATTTCAATACCAGCGGTCCTGATATTGTTTGCGCAGGCGTAAGCTCTGCCGCAATTATGACAGCCAACACAATCACCGAGGTTCTGCATACAGATGCAGAGGTTACCGACAGCGACGGTTTTATTAATTTAAACCTGAGCAGTAACGAGGCAACAGAGGCATCTCATTTAATTGAGGGCTTATGGCTTCACTTATCTGCTTTGCAAAAGCAGTACAAAAAGTTTATTAAAGTTATTATTTCGGAGGTGTAAGGTAATGATCAAAGTAAATCTTCAGCTTTTCGCTCATAAAAAAGGTATGGGTTCTACAAAGAACGGCCGTGATAGTGAATCAAAGCGTCTTGGTGTAAAGCGTGCAGACGGACAGAAGGTTCTCGCAGGCAACATCCTTGTTAAGCAGAGAGGTACTCACATTCATCCAGGTAACAACGTAGGCATCGGTTCAGACGACACATTGTTTGCAAAGATTGACGGCGTTGTAAAGTTTGAGCGTGTAGGCAAGGACAGAAAGCGTGCAAGCGTTTATCCTGTTGAGCAGTAATTTGCGCATTATCTTAGGGTGGATATTTATTATCCACCCTTTTTTGTTAGGTATTGATTTTTGTTGTACTTTGAGGGTATAATAAAAATGGGTTTGCAATTCATAATACTTAATTTTAAATCGTGATTTTCGGCAAATTTTGATAATGAATTAATCACGCATTATAAATTATGAATTAGAAATAAATTCGTCATTTGGAGGTTAGCAGAAATGTTTGTAGATACAGCGAAAATATATATAAAAGCCGGTGACGGCGGTGACGGTGCAGTATCGTTTCACCGGGAAAAATACATTGCGGCAGGCGGCCCTGATGGCGGAGATGGCGGCAGAGGAGGAAATGTAGTATTTCTTGCAGATACCAATCTTTCTACTCTTGCCGATTTCAGATATAAACGCAAATACCTCGCAAAAAAGGGTGAAAACGGCAGAGGCGGTCGCTGTAAGGGCAAAAATGCCGAAGACCTTATTATTCGTGTGCCGCTTGGCACTCTTGTTAAGGAAGAAGAAACAGGCAGAGTTTTAGCCGATGTATCATCTTCAGAGCCGTATATTGTTGCGAGAGGCGGTAAGGGCGGCTGGGGCAATCCCCACTTTGCTACTCCTGTTCGTCAGGTTCCTCGTTTTGCAAAGCCGGGTTTGCCGGGAGAAGAGTTTAATGTTACTCTCGAGTTAAAACTCCTTGCCGATGTCGGACTTGTTGGATTTCCTAATGTGGGCAAAAGTACGCTTGTTTCTGTTGTTTCGCAGGCAAAGCCGCTCATTGCAAATTATCACTTCACCACAATTACCCCTGTTTTGGGCGTGGTGTCAATGGGCGAGGGTTCGTCATTCGTTATGGCAGATATCCCCGGTCTTATCGAGGGCGCATGGCAGGGAACAGGTCTTGGCCATCAGTTCCTGCGTCACATTGAGCGCTGCAGAATGCTCGTGCATATTGTAGATGTGTCGGGTTCAGAGGGCAGAGATCCGAAAGAGGATTTTGAAACAATTAACAACGAGCTTAAAAAATTCAACCCTGAGCTTGCCGAGCGACCAATGATTGTTGCAGGCAACAAGTGCGATATGGCAACCGATGAGCAAATAGCTGATTTCAAAGCATATGTTGAACAACAGGGATACGATTTCTTCCCGATTATGGCGGCTATTCGCTATGATGTTGACCCAATGTTAAACAAAATCAGAGAAATGCTCTCAAAACTTCCGCCTATCGCTCACTATGAGGCAGAGCCTGCTCCGATTGTAACCGCCGAAGATTTTGACGACCACGCAGTTACCGTTAAGAATGTAAACGGCATTTATACGGTTGAGGCTGATTGGCTGTTGCAGGTTATGAAAAGCATCAATTTTGATGATTATGAAAGCCTTAACTATTTCCAAAAGGTGCTGATTGATAACGGTGTAATTGATGCGCTTAGAGCAAAAGGATGCTCGGAGGGCGATACGGTTTCAATCTATGAGCTTGAATTTGATTTTGTTGACTAACAGGGTGTTTGTATGGAAAATGAGAATATAATTGAGCATACCTATGCCGACGAGGTTTCGCCGCTCACACTCGCTTTTGTGGGTGACGGCGTGTACGATTTGCTTGTTCGTGCATACCTTGTGCGGCAGAGCAACCGCCCTGTCGGCGAGCTTAATAAAATAAAAGTAGGCTTTGTAAATTGCAAAAGTCAGGCGGAATATGCCAAGGTTCTGATACCTCATCTTTCTGATAAAGAATTATCAGTGTATAAACGAGGCAGAAACGCCGCTCCAAAATGCACTCCCAAGAACGGTACAGTGGCAGATTATCACAGCGCTACCGGTCTTGAAAGCCTTTTTGGATATTTGTATTTAAAAAACGAAAAAGAAAGAATTTCCGAATTATTTGATATTATTTTACATATTTCGCTAAATGGAAGTGGTAATTGTGAAAAATAAATTCGACATTAAATCCGCTGTTTCCGATTATGCAATTATGCTTGCCGGTGCGGCGGTGTACGCAGTTTCTGTTGTAGTATTTACAGCGCCAAACGACATTGCACCGGGCGGACTTACCGGTGTGGCTACAATGCTGAACCATATGTTCGGCTTGCCAATCGGTACAATGGTGCTGATAATGAACATACCGTTGTTTATATGGGGCGCAATCGAAAACGGCATTTCGTTTCTTACCAAAACAATAGCAGGTACAGTATTCGCTTCAATACTTATTGATGTATTTACGCCTATTATGACTGCCTATACGGGTGACAAAATTTTGGTTGCGATATTCGGCGGCATATTAAACGGTGTCGGACTTGAAATGATATTTATGCGTGGCGGTTCGACAGGCGGCACGGATATTGTTGCTCTGAATTTGCATAAGCATTTCCCGTATTTTTCAACAGGAAATCTTATTTTTGCAGCAGATGCACTTGTGCTTATTATGGCATTCTTTGTATATAACAGTATTGAAAGTGTTTTGTATGCTGTGGTTACAATATTTTTCAGTATTAAAGTTATTGACACCATTTCATACGGTGTTGCGAGAGATAACGGCAAGCTGATGTTTATTATTACGGATAAATACGAAGAAATTTGCAGTATGATTATGACTGAAAATGACAGAGGAATAACTTTGCTTAACGGTGAGGGCGCATACAGCGGCAAGCCGAAAAGAGTTATTATGTGTGCTGTCAGACCGCATCAGGTATATAAAATTACAAACACCGTAAAAAGTGTGGATAAAAGAGCTTTTATTATAGTAACTACAGCCGGCTCTATCAAGGGCAAAGGCTTTATAACAAAAACCGGCATCGGCTCATAAGCTGATGTCGGTTTTGTTTGTAAGTGGAAGTTAGTTTTTCTTATTTTAATAACGGACTATCTCTATAAAACAAAAAAGTTTGGTCAACCTTTTCAAAGGTTGTGGGTGTGGACAACGCCCGCAAATGCTTTATGTTATCGCAAATTTTTGATAGCCAAACGGCTTGCCGTTCGGCGGCTTGAACACAACGGTGAGAGCCTGAAAATACGACAGCATAAAGGAAAAGCCACGCTGCTACAACTACTAATTTGCCGCTTTACAAGGGCAAATCAGCCACACCTTAAAACTCTTGCGTTCTTTAGAATATCTTTTCTCTGCCTTGCTCAAGTGTAACTTTCTTGCTCTCTGCCACTCATTAGTCTTAACTTTGTTTTATTTAAAAATATTGATTAGTCAAAAGTTTGGCTGTTTTATGATGTAATTATAAATGTTTGCTTTTTATTGAAAATGAGAGCATTTTTATTATTTTATGGGCTCTGCCCAAACCCGCAACCCTTTAAAAAGGGTTGACCTAAATTTTAAATTTATTAATTCAAACTTTGGTATGAAACATATTTACTGATTACCAAATATCCCCACCAAGCGATTTTGAAAAATTGTCGTACAGCTTTTCGCTATTGCTTTCGCACAAAAGCCATAGCTTAATATATGCCGATACAGGCGATACGGGCGGAAGTATATTGATTTTCAGCTTTTGGTAAAGTTCCTTGCTTTCGTAAAAAAATCCTGCCTCACTGCCTGTTAAAAATACAGGTATTTCAAGTTCTTTTGCTTTATTGCAGAATTTTTCAAGCTCTGTGCTTGCTGTATTTATAGTGCCCGAATGGTAGCTCTCCAAAAGTATGGCTTTAGTGGATTTGTTAATATCGGGGTAAATCATTCCGACATATGGAGCGATTTTTAAAACAGGTGAGCTTGCCGTAGAAATCGGCATTTTTTCAATTACCAATTCGTCACTTTTTTCGCTGTAAGAGTTATTTTCCACAAACCCCGTATCTGTAATTTCACCGTAATATTCATTCTTTATGCTGTATATGTTGTCATCATAAGCGAGATGATGTTGCAGGCGAGAGCCACGATGGATTTTTGCGGGTTCACCGCTATTTTTATAAGCCACAAAAACGCCCTTGCCTTTGCCCGATTCAATGAATTTTACGGCAGAGGTAAAGTTATCTAGTCCGTTTGATTTTTCATTTTCAAGCGGATAATTTGCGGAAACAAGCACGATCGGAGTGCTGCACAGACCGAACATATACGAAAGCATAGCAGAGGTGTACTGCAAGGTATCAGTGCCGTGAGTTACAATTATACCGTCATAATTTTTATTTATATTTTCTTTTATGGCATTATAAAGCAGGCTGAAATGTTCACCGCTGAGGTTTTCGCTGAGTAGCGTATAAGGAGAAATTGTGTCAAATTCCGCCTTTCCGCCACGCTGTTTATACATTTCAATCAGCTTGTAGCGAGTGCTTGAATCGGTAGAAATCACATTGCCGTTGTAGCAGCTGCCTATCGTTCCGCCCGTAAATACAACCAAAATTTTCATAACACACCTCCGACATATTCTTTTAGTATTGTATCACATTTATTCTGAAAAATCATCTTGTTTGACTTTTGTAAAAATATTTTTGCTCAGCTTTCTTTCCTGCGCCGAGTATATGCCCGACTTGCCCGACGCAATAAAACTGATTAAACTTGCAAAAACAAAGTAGGGAACGGCCTCTGCTCCGAAAAGCTCTATTCCAAGCATAATTGTGGTGATTGGAGTGTTTGCGGCAGAGCCGAACACGCATATAAGTCCTATTGCCGCAAGAAAACTCGGTTCAATCCCGAACATATTTGCATACCAGCCGCCAAATGACGCACCTATGTCAAACAGCGGTGTAACCTCGCCGCCTTGAAAGCCTGCGCCAAGCGTTAAAGTTGTTAAAATAAATTTTACGGGCATATCGTACCAATTAGCGTTGCCCTCAAAGGCGGTGGTCTGTTGCCAAGTGCTAAGTCCCTCGTATTCGTTTAAATTGAGTAAAACGATGAGCAATACCACTATAACAGAGCCTATCAATGCCGATAAAACAGTATTTTTAAAAATTTTTGCATATAATAATTTTAAATATTTAACCCCAAGCGCAAATAATTTGCCGATTAATCCGAATAAAATTGACGCCGATATAAATACTAATACCGATTTAATATCTAAGCTCGGTATGGCTGAAATTTTATGTACCTCGTGCGTTGCACCGAGCAAAAGAGTGACGGCATTTGCAAGATACGACGAGAGGAAGCAGGGAATAACGGCGCTTACAGAAAGCTGACCGATACAGCAGACCTCCATACCAAAGAATGCACCTGCAAGCGGAGTGCCGAACACCGAGCCGAAAGCGGCGCTTAAACCGCTGATAATTATGATTTTTCTGTCATCACTTTTAAATCCGAGTTTATCGGCAACATTGCTTGTAAGCGTTCCTCCGATTTGTACGGCAGTGCCCTCTCTGCCGGCAGAACCACCCGAGAAGTGGGTCAGCAGGGTAAATATAAATGTGAGAAACGCAAGCCTTTTAGGCACTTTAACGCCCTCGTTTGCACTTTGTATTATAAGGTTGTTGCCCTTAGAAGATTCGCCGCCGTATCTTTTATATACAAAAGCGGTCAGCATACCCGAAAGCGGCAAAAACCATATGCAATACGGGAAAAATTCTCTGAATACAGAGGACAAACCAAGCATTTTTAAAAAGACAAACGAAATTATACCCATTACAACGGCACAACAAAGCGAAACCGAAATCACTTTTAAATCAACAAATTTCCTTTTCATCAATTCACCCCAAATAAATAAATTAAAAATGGCATAAAAAAAGCCAATGCCCCTGTTAAAAACAGAAGTCATCAGCAAAAGCGGTTTTGGAAAATCCATGGGAGAACCTCATTCCCATACATATATCAAACTAATATGTATATAGTATATACTGTACCACTCAAAATTGCAAGTGAAAATTTATATTAAAAAATTTAAAATGGGTGTTGACAAATAGAGGAAGATGTAGTATTATAATTATGCAAAAGGTTAGTAACAACTAACTTAACGCATGAATCTTTCCATTATTGTAATTGTGCCTCTATAATTACAGAAATAAATGTAAATCAACGCCTGTAAGGGCGTAAAATTTAAAGCCAAAGTTAGCCAAAGCTAACTAAAGGAGTATTATGTCTGAAGAAATTTTAGTCCGCCATTGCTCACCGACATTGGCGAATATAAAAACAGGAAATTTGGTTAATTGCCGAATTGACAGCATATTTAAGCTAAAAAAAGATATTATCTCCCTAAACTCTGTTCTCAACGCAAAAGGTGTGTCAATCCGTATACTGTACTATTCGTCCGAAAGAGCGTTGATTTATGTTTATCGCCCCGAAAAATTAAATTTTGATATGCAAAACAGCAGGAGCAAAAGTTTTCTTGAGTCAATAGGCTACAAGGGCAAAACCACAGATGAGCTTATCAATGAGCTTTCCGAGAGAGTGTACTTGTGCGGAGGTTTTCCTCACGAAATCGGGTTGTTTTTAGGCTATCCGATTGACGATGTGATTAGCTTTATTGAGAATAAGGGTAAAAACTTTAAATGCTGCGGCTGTTGGAAAGTATATCACGATGAATTGAATGCCAAAAAGACATTTGAAAAGTATAAAAAATGCACTAATATATATTGCAAAAAATATTTGCAGGGTTCGTCGCTAAAGCGGCTTACCGTATAATTTTACAAAGGAGTAATTAAGTTATGAGTAAAATAGCAGTAGTATTCTGGAGTGGAACAGGTAATACAGAGGCAATGGCAGACGCTGTTGCAGAGGGCGCAAAGGGCGCAGGTGCAGAGGTTTCTGTATTTAATGTATCTGATTTTTCTGCCGACAAAGCAGATGAATTTGACGCAATCGCATTCGGCTGTCCTGCTATGGGCGCAGAAACACTCGAAGATTCAGAATTTGAGCCTGTCTTTAACGAATGTGAACCAAAGCTCAACGGCAAAAAAATTGCCCTCTTCGGTTCATATGGTTGGGGCGACGGCGAATGGATGAGAACATGGGAGGATACCTGTAATTCGGCAGGTGCGGTTCTCGCAACAGAAAGTGTAATCTGTAATGACTCTCCCGATGACGATGCCATTGCAAGCTGTAAAGCACTCGGTGCGGCACTTGCAGGCTGATTAATTAACCAATCCCTTATACATTTCATATTTTTTCTTAAAGACTGCCGCTTGTAATGAGCGGCAGTTTTTAATTGCCTTTTATAATTTGTTTTAGAGGTATTTGATTCGTTGTCAATAGTTGGAGTGAATTATGGTTTGGCATATTAATTTTTGGTCGGGCAACAAAGTTAAGCAAAAGCAAAACTTTGTTGCCCGAAGTTAAAAAGTTTGGTCAACCTTTTCAAAGGTTGTGGGTGTGGGCAACGCCCGCAAATGCTTTAGGCTATCGCAAATTTTGATAGCCAAACGGCTTGCCGTTTGGTGATTAGAACATAATGGCGAAAGCCTAAAAATGCGACAGCATAAAGGAAAAGCCACGCTACTACAACTACTAATTTGCCGCTTTACAAGGGCAAATTAGCCACACCTTAAAAACTCTTGCGTTCTTTAGAATATCTTTTCTCTAAGACTACTCAAGTGTAACTTTCTAACTTTGTGCCAAAAAAATCAGCCTGATTTCATATGAAGTCAGGCTGAAAATTTTAACTGTTAAATTTTAATTCCTTGAATTGAAGTATTGTATAAAAATTCTTTAAGTTTTTCGCTTTTGCCGGTGTTATAAAAATCAATCAACAAAGTATTGAATTGCTCCATATTTTTATCGGTGATTGTCATTATTCCGGCTCCTGCCATAATAAGAATTTTATTTGCAAGTGTTAAACTTGTTCTTTTGTTACCGTCCCAAAAGAATTGACCTCTTGCACCCCAACAAAAAGCCCGGAGTGCTTTGTCTGTAGCCGTCGTGCCTTTTGATGACAATATATTATTCAGCTCGTTATGAGTTTTTTCGTAATCGGGAACAGGCGGTTCGTAATCGGTACCGGAGATTGCAACCAAACCTGTTCTTAATTTACCCCACTCAAGAGCCTCATTTCTTGCAATATATTCATTGAGTTTGCACCAATATTCAAAAGTTACAGGCTCGTCAACGGTGTTTAGCAAATACTTCCAAGCATCACGCATATTTAAAATAGCTTGAATATCGTCAAGTTGAACATCTGCAACATTTACACCCTGCAAAATAGTTTTTGTTTGTGGAAATGTAACGGCTCTGTTTTCCATTTTCATTCCGCAATAAACATTTTCGTCCCACTTTTTCTTAGCAATGAAAAGACTTTGCTGTGGTGTTAAATTAAACTTATTTTCAAATCTCATAAACTGAACTCCGATAAATGAAATATGGAATTACTTATTCTCCTCGTTATACTTGAGCTGATTATAAATCATATTTGCGCACATATATACATTGCCGCCGCCCATTGTGAGAATGAGGTCGCCCTCTTTTGCGTTTTTGCATACATAGTCTGTAATTTCCTCAAATGTGTCAAGGCAAACTGAGTTTGGCACTTTTGCGCCAAGGTCAGTTGAGTAAATATTGTATGTGTTGGTTTCTCTTACAGGGAGAATTTCTGAAATAATCGCAACATCCGGGATTTTGAGCGCCTCGGCAAAATCATCAAGCAAAAGCGCTGTTCTTGAGAAAGTATGCGGCTGGAAAATTGCCCATACCTTTTTAAATCCCATATTCATTGCGGCATTAAGAGTAGCGGTAAGCTCTGTTGGATGATGAGCAAAGTCATCTGCTACCGTAATTCCCTCAGGTGTGCCGAGGATTTCAAAACGGCGGTGAACGCCACCAAATTTATGGAGATTTTCGGCAATTTCTTTTGGAGTAGCGCCAAGGTAATGTGCAGTGGCTGCCGCAGCAAGCGCATTGTAAATGTTGTGCTTACCCGGAACTATTAGCTTAATGTTTGTGAGAAGTTCGCCCTTGTAGTAAATGTCAAACTGCTCGTGAACACCCTTGTCGGCAGAAATATTAACTGCTCTGTAATCGCAGTTTTCGCCAAAGCCATAGGTGATTTTTTCAATATCAACATCGCTTACTGCGTCAAGTGTGTTTTCATCGTCACCGTTAATTACAAGCAAGCCCGTTGTCTGCTTTGCAAACTTGTTAAACGACTTTTTAATATTGTCAAGGTTCTTAAAGTAGTCAAGGTGGTCTGCATCAATGTTAAGTATAATAGAAATAAACGGATTAAGCTGTAAAAATGTATCTACATACTCGCAAGCCTCGCATACGATAATGTCGCTCTGACCCACATAGCTGTTGCCGCCGATAAACGGAAGTTTACCGCCGATAATGGCAGACGGGTCAAATCCACTGCCGATAAGCACCTGAGAAAGCATAGCAGTTGTGGTTGTTTTGCCATGTGTGCCCGAAACCGCAATGCTTCTCTTGTATCTTCTTGTTACAACGCCGAGCATTACACTTCTTTCTATGCAAGGAATACCCTGCTCAACAGCTGCCTTTCTCTCGGGATTGTCTTCCTTGATAGCGGCTGAGTACACAACAAGCTCTGCACCGTCAATATTCTCTGCACGATGTCCCATATATACAGGAATGCCGTAACCCTTGATTCTGTCGAGAGTATCGCCCTCGTTCATATCAGAACCCGAAAGCTGGTAGCCCTCGCTGTTTAAAATCTCTGCAAGCGGACACATACCGCTGCCGCCGATACCAATAAAATGTATCCTTTTTATATTGTCAAGTAAAATGTCGTAATTCAAAACACTCATTCTCCATTCACAAAAATTCTACCTTATATTATAAAGCCATAGTCGAAAAAAATAAATACTTTTTTTAATTTTGTAATATATTTTTTGAAGTTTTGGTTTTTTAGTTGCCAACTTATATTAAAAATGATAAAATAAACTTGGTGATGTATTGTGAATTTAGTAAAGAATGATATTATAAAATTAAATATAACTTCCGCAACAGCAGAGGGCAACGGCGTTGGAAAAACCGAGGACGGAATAGCGGTGTTCGTACCGCTCTCAGCCGTTGGGGACGAACTCGAAGTAAGAATTTTAAAGACCAAGAAAAACTATGCTTTCGGAAAAATAGAAAATATAATCACTCCATCTCCGTCAAGAACAGAGGCAGATTGTCCGCAGTTTTCAAAATGCGGCGGCTGCACTTGGCGGCATATTTCATATGATGAAGAGCTTAATATAAAATCACAGCGTGTTTACGATGCCGTTACAAGAATCGGCGGAATTAAAGACTTTGATTTTAAAGATATAATCGGTTGTGCAAATCCCGACAGATACCGCAACAAGGCGCAGTTTCCTATCGGAAAAGATAAAGACGGAAAGGCAATTTTCGGCTTTTACTCATTCCATACCCATAGAATTATACCTTGTGACGATTGTCTTTTGCAGCCGGAGATTTTTAATTCTGTAATAGAAATAACAAAGCAGTTTATAGAAAAAACAAACGCAGACATTTATGACGAATCAACGGGTAAGGGCAGACTTCGCCATTTGTATATGCGTTTGGGTGAGGTAACGCAAGAGCTTATGGTGTGTTATGTTGTCAACGGCAACGGTTTAAAGCAAGAGGATGAGCTTGTAAGGATGTTAAAAGACGGATTGCCAAACCTAAAGAGTGTAATTATTAATTCCAACAGAGAAAAAACAAATGTAATTCTCGGTAAAAAGAACAGAGTAGCCTACGGCAGTGACCACATCACAGATATGTTGTGCGGACTTAAATTTAAAATTTCGCCGTTCTCATTTTGGCAGGTGAATAGGGCACAAGCGGAAAAACTTTACGGTAAGGCAAAGGAATATGCCAACCTTAAAAGTGACGATGTCCTGCTTGATTTGTACTGCGGAACAGGCACAATAGGACTTACCATGGCTGATAAATGCAAAACACTTGTCGGTGCAGAGATTGTGGAGGACGCAATTAAAGACGCAAATGAAAATGCGGCAACGAACGACATAAAAAACGCAAGATTTATTTGTGCCGATGCCTCTCAGGCGGCAGCTCAGCTAAAGGCAGAGGGGCTGAAACCCGATGTTGTAGTCTTAGATCCCCCACGAAAAGGCTGCGGCGAAGATGTAATTTTGACGGTAACTCAAATGTCGCCAAAGCGAGTAGTGTATGTTTCATGCGACCCCGCAACCCTTGCAAGAGATTTGCATATCTTTGAATCAAACGGCTATAAAACAAAAGAAGTAACCCCCTGTGATATGTTCCCAAGAACAGCGCATGTTGAGTGCGTAGTAATGATGTCAAGGAAAGAGGAGTAAATCGGGATAGGTGGCTTAACGGTGTGGCTTGTGCGTATTGGTCAGGCTGTGCTGTTTTGGCAGGTTGGCTTTGATTTGGATACAAATAAGGGAATGCAGACAGCACACTAGGAGAAACGAATGGATAGATTTTCAGAGAAGAGTCTTCTTTCACTCGGAGATCATTATGTGTATGGACTCATAGATCCACGCAGTAAGCAAATTTTCTATATTGGAAAAGGCACTAAAAACAGAGTGTCCTTCGTGGATGAAAGATATGAGCAGGGGTTTCCGTTGGATGAGAATGAAACATTCTACATTGGAAAGTCGATAGCCCGACTGAAGTTGAATCAGTCGGCACAGAATCCGATTACATATCTGAATCCACGATAGAGAAATAAATTTCATATTTAATGAAATTGACAAATCGTAGTTTGTAACGAAGATATTTGCGATGAAAGGAATTAAGATTGAGTAACTGGGGATTGCAATAATACTTTTAGGAATTGCTGTGACAACAAATAATTTTTGGGG
>ERZ831773.1338-NODE-1338-length-26749-cov-30.475125_pt1 | contig 26749 bp, 19 predicted proteins | sample MGYA00519696_ERZ831773 | MGnify/ENA primary metagenome ERZ831773 (study PRJEB31850, sample SAMEA3708720) | human gut metagenome | biome: human gut; feature: human-associated habitat; material: faeces | place: China | collected 2014 ...
TAAAGCCTTTTTTGGCTTTTACTTCGGTCTTTCTTTTTGGGGGCTGTGCAACAGCACCTTTTTTTATTTCTGATAGTAATTGTGAGATCTGAATCTTTGGAGCATCCATCACCTTGACCTGCTCCGGCGCGGTTCTGTGGTTGTAAGGTACTCGTCGGTAGTCATTTCGATGGTACAGGCCGCGCTGTCGGGACTGAGGGTAAACGCGGACGTGGACATGAAAATCAACTCCTGCTTGATAGACCTGATAGAAAATTGGGTAGAGACGGCAGGGGCAAGGCAGATTTAAAACGGCACTTCAAACTGTGCAAACCGCCAGCCGCCGACCTCCAGCACCATTGTGATGGTGTAGGTGCTTGTGTCCGAGACAAGTCCATCCTGCACAGCCTGGCGGAAGGCCTGGCTGCCGGTATCGTCTGTGGCATAGACCGCTGTGACCCGGATGACAATTTTCTCGTCGGTTTCTTCCAATTTCGTAAATGTCATTGTGGTCGTAACCTGGTTATATCCGGCAGCAAAGCCGCGCTCGGTGGGAAGATAGTACATGCGGCCATTGATTGGGCGGAAGAGGCAGTACCCGTCCGACGCAAGGTACGAATCATCAAGAAAATCCCTCGTGAAAATATCCCGCAGCGCGGCGTAAAACATATCCCAATTCCGGTAGCGGTTCAGTGCGGGCGTGTAGTTGTACCCGTCTACAGTGACAGTATCCGTCTGCGTGCGGCCTGCGTCCGGGCTCTCGCAGGGAAAATACTGCGTGTCATCGATGAGATGCGTGCCCGCGCGGACAAGCATCATCTTATAGGCGCGCTGATAAACCATCTGCTGCTCCGCGGTCAGGAACTCCGGCACGGGAACCTGCAAATCCTGCTCCGACAGCGGCGGCTCCAGCACCGCCTCGGCGTATCCGAAATAGGTGGAATGGAATTCATCTACCCGCCAGCCATCCGCGGTGCGTACAAGGCGGATGGGGTATTCGATGGTGTACACGTCCATATCGTCAGGCGCAAAAGAGCTTGCCCAGTTCCGGTCATAGTGGCTGATCAGCGCAAACACAACGGTGTCGTCGGTTACGGATTCCAAACGGTAGGTGTCGGGGCAGTTGTCCATCACGGTGCGGGAGAGATCGTCATGCATGGGGCATGCCAGCACGGAATCGCAGGAGGTCGCCAGGTGCCCGTCCAAATCAATAAATTTTTCGGTGTATAACGGCCCCAGTCGGCGGATAAAATCTGTTGTAAAAACGCTCTGCATCAGGTTCGTGAAATCCGTATACGGGTTTTCATACAGCGCGTAATTGCCCACTGTAAGCACAAAAACGCCCTCGCTGTCCGATTGCTGTGTGAACCGCGGGGAGACATCGACCCCGACCAGATTGTCCGGCAGGCCGTACAGGGTGTAGTTGAGCTTGTACGCCCCCTCATACGCCTGCCGCTGTTCTTCATTTAAAAAGGAAAGGTCGTCAAACTCCTTCCCGATTTCCGCCGGGGCGGTGGGGGAAGGCGTGGATGTGCTTTCGGCGGGAGCCTCCGGCACGGCGGCAGGGGACGGCACCGCCGCTGCGCCGGGCACATCCTGTGCGGCTTGCCTGCCGCAGGCGGAAAGAAGGGCAGCCAAAATCAGACAGAGTGCGCAAAAGCGGAATTTTTTCATAGCAGTACCCTCACACAAAACAAATTTTATTCGGCCTGCGCCCCAAAGAATTTCGGCAGCATGGCTCGGGCGCGGTGGATGCGTCCGTTTTGTGTAGAAATGTATCTATAATCCGTAGTATACCGCAAAAAAGTTTCACTGACAATATAAACTGTGCCGCCAGCACTCCGCCCGGGGGATTGCAAAGCACCCTGTATCGTGCTATACTACAATAGCAGTGATATAAGTCATACTTGTCATGAACGGACAAAAGGCTTGTAAAACCGGCAGGAAGGCCGGGATTGCAGGCCTTTTGTTTTTTTGCGGCAAAATCAAAAGGCAAGAGGTATGGGATTTTATGGTTCTTGAAGCAATTGCAACCATCAATCAGGCGGTCAACAACTTTGTGTGGGGCATCCCGGCGATGGTGTGCATCATCGGCGTGGGGCTGCTGCTCAGTGTGCGGACGGGCTTTTTGCAGATCCGCAAATTCCCGTATGCGATCAAAACCACCATCGGGCGTATGTTCCGCAAAAAGGATGCCTCTGACGGTGCGATGACGCCGTTCCAAGCCGTCTGCACGGCGCTGGCGGGCACGGTGGGCACGGGCAACATTGCGGGCGTTGCGGGCGCTATCGCCATCGGCGGGCCGGGCGCAGTGTTCTGGATGTGGTGCTCTGCGCTGCTGGGTATGTGCACCAAATTTGCGGAGGTCACGCTCGCCGTACATTTTCGGGAGCGCAGCGCCACCGGCGAGTGGGTCGGCGGCCCGATGTACTACATCAAAAACGGTCTGGGCAGGCACTGGCAGTTCCTGGCCGCGCTCTACTCGCTGTTCGGCGTGCTGACGGTTTTTGGCACCGGCAACGCGACCCAGGTCAACACCATCGTCGCCGCCATCGACACGGCCCTGACGGAGTTCAATGTGGTCGGTCAGAACACGCTTTCCACCCTGAACCTCGTTGTCGGCATCGTTGTGGCGATGCTCGTCGCCATGGTGCTGCTGGGCGGCATCAAGCGCATCGGCAGCGTCAGTGAACGGCTGGTGCCCTTCATGGCACTGTTCTACATCGTGCTGGCTGTGGGCGTCGTTATTCTGAACATTCAGCGCTTCCCGGCGGTGATTGAGGCCATCTTTGCAGGTGCGTTCAACCCGGCGGCCTTCACGGGCGGCACCATTGGCAGCCTGTTCATCAGTATGCAGAAGGGCGTCTCCCGCGGCATCTTCTCCAACGAGGCCGGCCTTGGCACGGGTTCCATCGCCCACGCCTGTGCCGACACGAAAAAGCCGGTCAAGCAGGGCATGTTCGGCATTTTTGAGGTCTTTGCGGACACCATCGTCATCTGCACGCTGACGGCTATGGTCATTCTGTGCAGCGGCACGACGGTCAACTACGGCACCGCCGCGGGCGCGGAGCTGACGATCTCCGGCTTTACCACGACCTACGGCGGCTGGGCATCCATCTTCACGGCGGTGGCACTGTGCTGCTTTGCCTTCTCCACCATCATCGGCTGGGGGCTGTACGGCTCACGCTTTATCGCATTCCTCTGCCGCAGCGACAAGGTCGTGCGCCCCTTCTTCGTGGTGTACTCCTTCGTTTCCATCCTGGGTGCTACAATGGACCTAGGCCTGATGTGGAGCATTGCCGATACCTTCAACGGTCTGATGAGCATCCCGAACCTGATTGCGCTGCTGCTGCTTTCCGGCACAGTGGCGCAGCTGACAAAGGAATATTTTGAAAAAGAAAAGGTGTAAGAAATGTTTGTAGGAACTTGGTGGTCCCTGATGCCGCCGATCATCGCCATTCTGCTGGCGCTGCTCACAAAGGAAGTCTATCTCTCGCTGTTCGCCGGCTGTGCGCTGGGTGCGCTGCTGGTGGCAGAGTTTCACCCCTGGGTCGCGTTTGACACACTGTTCAACACGATGATCGACAGCGTCGACTTCTCGATTCTGATGTTCATGATCCTGCTGGGCATGGTCGTTATGCTCATGCAGGAGTCCGGCGGCACCCGCGCTTATGGTGAGTGGGCGGCGAAAAAGCTCAAGAGCAAGCGCGCCACGCTCGTGGCGACCTCGCTGCTGGGTGCGCTGATTTTTGTGGACGACTACTTCAACTGCCTGACCGTCGGCTCCGTCATGCGCCCGGTCACCGACAAGTACAAGGTTTCCCGCGCCAAGTTGGCTTACCTCATCGACGCCACGGCGGCCCCGGTCTGCATCATTGCGCCGATCTCGTCCTGGGCGGCGGCGGTCAACTCCTACGTTCCGGCGGGCAGCTCGATGTCCGGCTTTGAGATGTTCGTCTGCACGATCCCGTTCAACCTGTACGCGATGCTGACGCTCTACATGGTGTTCTTTACCTCGCTGCTGGGCTTCGACTTCGGCCTGATGAAAAAGCACGAGCGCAACGCCGCCCACGGTGACCTGTTCACCTCGGGCGGGGAGGCATTCCAAAACCAGGAAATCAAGGACCCCACCGAGGGCGGTAAATTTGCCAAGGGCAAGGTCATTGACCTGATTGCACCGATGATCGTCATGATCTTTACGGCCATCGTCACGATGATTTGGACCGGCTACCTGAACGGCGGCACGAACCTTGTCGAGGACTTTGCCAACTGCTCCTCGTCGGAGTCGCTTGTCTTTGCGGGTCTTGTCACGGTGGGCTTCCTGCTGCTGTTCTACCTGCCGCGCCGCGTTATTGGCTTTAAGGACTTCATGAACTCCGTGCCAGAGGGCGGCAAGCTGATGATGCCTCCCATCCTGATTCTGGTGCTGGCCTGGACGCTGAAGGGCATGACCGACGCGCTGGGAATCGGCGACTTTGTGCGCCAGGCCGTCAGCCTGAATGAGGGTCTCATGCGCTTTGTGCCGCTGCTGATCTTCTGCATTGCGATTTTTATTGCGTTCTCCTCCGGCACCAGCTGGGGCACGTTTGCGATTTTGGTTCCCATCGTCGTCAATATGTTCTCCGAGACGGACCCCAACATGATGATCGTAGCGGTATCCGCGGTGTTGGCGGGTGCGGTCTGCGGCGACCATATTTCGCCGATCTCGGACACGACCATCATGTCCAGCTCCGGTGCACAGTCGAACCACATCAACCACGTGCAGACCCAGATGCAGTACGCCATGGTCGTCGTGGCGGCCTGTGTGCCCGGCTACCTGATCGCGGGCTTTACCGAAAACTGGCTCATCACGCTGGTGTCGTCGCTTGCCATTCTGACCGCAGCCCTGCTGTATCTGCGCAGGCGCAGTCTGGCCGAGGACGCCAGGGCATAAAGAAAAAAGCAGTGCTTTCCAAGCGGAAGGCACTGCTTTTTTTTGTAGGGACAAATTCCGTATCCGCCCAGCCCAAAGCCTTTACTTCAGCGTACCGTCCAGAATCTGCTGGTAATACCACGGCTTCTCGGCGTGGAATACCCGCCCGGCGAGATGCGCAAACCGCGGGTCGCTGATCTGCGCAGGAAAGCGCAGATCCCACGCGCAGAGCGCCTGATACTTGAACCGCAGCTCGCGGTTGGCGGCGTTGTTGCCGTACTTGGAATCACCCAGAATCGGGCAGCCGATGTGTGCTAAATGCGCGCGGATCTGATGGGTGCGCCCGGTCACAAGCTCGACCTCCAACAGGGCCAGCCGTCCGCTGACAGCCAGCGTTTCATACCCGGTGATGACCTCCTTCGCGCCGCCCGCCGTCGTGTCGGTGATGCGCACAATGCCGCGCTCAGCGTCCTTCAAAAGGTAGTCGCGCAGCAGGGCGGCGGGCGGGTTCGGGCGGCCAAACGTCACGCAGAGGTAGCGCTTTTCAATATCGCGCGCCTTAATGGCGGCGGTCAGAAACGCCTCCGCCGCACTGTTCTTCGCCAGCAGCACCAGCCCGCTTGTACCGGTGTCCAGCCGGTGGCAGAGCACAGCGTGGGCAGCCTTGCCCTCAGCGGCCAGCTTCGTTTGCACGCGGCGGAGCAGCGTGTCACTGTCCGGGCCGTCCACAGCAATGCCTGCGGGCTTGCTGGCAATGATGATGTCGTCGTCCTCATACACAAACACGGCGGCGGGGGTGGGGCGGTTCTCCAGCTGGTCGTCGTTCAGGAACAGCTTGATAATATCGCCGTTCTGCACGCGGGTGGAGAGCGGCTGCTTCTTGCCGTTCAGCTTGATCTTGTTCTCGCGCAGGACCTTGTTCAGCCGCCCCATGCCCAAAGCGGGGAACTGGTCCATCAGGTACTTGTCCAGCCGCACGGGCAGCAGGCTTTTTACATGCAGTTCTTTCATTTTGTCGTCAACTCCTGATCCCACAAAACCGTGGCATCCTCAATATCCAAGGTGACCATCAGCCAACCGGCGTCGTGGTCATCGACCTTCAAAATCGGATACTCCTGCCCGCCCGCGCAAAGCAGTGACGCACCGTCCAGCTTAGTGCGCGCAAACGGAGAATCCTTAAAGCAGACCGTCTGCTTTGTCTCGTCCAGCACGCCGCGGTTCCACAGCGCGTCGGTGTAGTCGGCCAGGCGCAGGGGATAGTGCTCGTCGTAGGGCGTACACAGAGTGTCAAACGTCTGTCCCTGCAGCCCCGGCGCAATGACATACCAGCTGGCACTGCCGTCGGCGCTCGTCACGCGCCCGCACCAGGCCAGCGCCTTGACCGGTTCCACGGACTGCAAAAAGGCACCCTCGTCCTCGAACAGATAGAGCGTGTCATTCTGCAGTGTGCCCGCGTCCAGCGCGTCCAACGCGGTCTGGCGCTCGGCGGCAAGAGCAGTCTCGTCGTAGCGGGCGGCGAACGGATCGTTCGTCGTCATGCCGTTGTCGGCGGCCCAAAGCGCTAAGTGCAAGCTGTCGGCCTGCATGCCCTGCACGGATTCGATGTGGCGGTACTGTGCCGCGCTCTGCCAGAAATCACTGTCCAGTTCGGACGGAAACACGTCCGTGACCTGCGCGGCCTGCATGGCGTCGTGCCGCTGGCAAAGCGCCGGGCTTACATCCCACAGCTGCACGGCGGCAAACAGTGCGACCCAGACAGCCCCGCGGGGCAGACGCGCCAGCCCTGCGAACGCTGCCAGCGTCAGCAGGTAGTAGACGGGCCAGAACAGCCGCCCGCCGGAGCGAAAGACCGAGAACAGCTTAATAAAGGAGGCGGGCAGCGGCAGCGTGACCAGCGTCACGCCGTTGGCGGTGATGACGTTGCTGACGGCAAACGCGGTCAGCACAGCGCAGACCGCGCACAGCGCCCAGTGACGGCGCACAGCGCCCAGGATATGCCGCCGCGCTGACACGACCACGACAGGCAGTGCAGCCAGTACGCCCAGCCCCAGATAGGCAAAGGCGTCATAGTTGCCGCCGACCTGATTCTGTGCGGGCAGCAGGCGGCTGTACAAAACGCCGTTCACACCCGCCGGGTTCCACAGCACGTTCAGGTTCATGGCAAAATAGCCGTACAGCGCCTGCCCGCCGCTGGTGGCTGTGCCGTAAAGCAGCCCCAGCGCCCAGCCCAGCGCCGCGGTGCAGAGCATGTTGCCGCCCAAAAACAGCGCGGGCCGCAGCCATTGCCGCTGCCTTACGGCATACTCAAGCAAAAGCGCTAGTGTGACAGCGTAGGTCATGGGCAGAAAATACGGGTGGATACCGACGGCCAGAATGTTGATGACAAACAATCCGCGCGACGCAAACCGGCTCTGTCGGCGGCAGACAAAATAACAGTACAGCGCCGCCAGCACAAGCCACTGCGCGCCGAGCGAGGTGTGCCGGAACGCGCGCTCCAGTAAAATCGGGCTGGCCGCAAACACAAGCGAGCCCGCCAAAGGGGCGGCAAGCCCCTCAGCAAACAGCCCGCACAGCAGCGCCGCAAAGCCGCCCTGCAAAGCAAAGCAGACAAGGGTAAACCAGCCGAAATACTGGAACGTCCCGCCCAGCGCTGCCGCCAGCGGGCGGCACAGCACAGCCAGCAGCGGGATAGAATCGGTGTACGCAACGCTGACGCCCTGCGGCGCGTTGATGGCCTGCGTTACGCCGAGCGGCCAGCCCAGCGCACTGCTTCGGTAGAACAGCCAGCCCGCGTAGTGCTGCTGGATGTCCTTTTCAATGTAGCCGCCGCGGCAGAAGGCGTCGTTGGCTACGTCCAGTGGTGCAAGGCCGTACACCAGCAAAAATACGGCAGCGCCGAGCAGCGCCCCCAGCCAGAACAGCCGGGCGCTGCGGGTAGATTTATGGTTCAGCATACCATGCCTCACAGGGTCCAATAGAAAAAGCCGAAACAACCGGTAAAGCTGTTTCGGCTCGGGTAAATGCCGCTGACCGGGATCGAACCGGTACGGTATCGCTACCGAGGGATTTTAAGTCCCTTGCGTCTGCCAGTTCCGCCACAGCGGCATAATATATGTATTGTAGCGCAAGAAGGCGGAAATGTCAATCTTCCCGCCGCGTCTTTTTGCCGTCTTTTTGCGGAACGGGTGCAAAAAGCGGATTCCCCGCCCGACGGCACAAAAAATTCGGCACAAAAAATTCACCTTCTGCCGCTTGTGCTTTTGCTTCGAATTTGTTATACTAATATGGTATGTTTGGATAGGTGCGCCCATTTGGGCGTTTACATAAGGAGAAATTCACTTGGAAAAACTGACCTACACCCACAACGATGCCGCCGCCAAGGCGCTGGCGGCGTTCTATGAGACACCGCCGCTGGCGTATGTACGCAGCTACGGCTGCCAGCAGAACGTCAACGACGGCGAGAAGATCAAGGGCGTTTTGCAGGATGTCGGCTACGGCCTGTGCGACAATGTCGAACACGCCGACCTCATCCTGTTCAACACCTGCGCTGTGCGTGAGCACGCCGAGCAGCGCGTTTTCGGCAATGTCGGCGCGCTGAAAAAGCTCAAGGAGCAGAACCCGCGTCTGATGATCGGTGTCTGCGGCTGCATGGCCCAGCAGGAGCACATTGTCGAAAAGCTGCGCCAGAGCTACCCCTATGTGGACCTTGTCTTTGGCGTGGACGGCATTGACCGGCTGCCCGCCATGCTGGCCGAGCGCATCCGCAAGGGCAAGCGCTATCTGGAAAAGCCCGCCGAGCGCAACGCCGTGGTCGAGGAGCTGCCCATCCGCCGCGATTCCGGCTTCCGCGCGTGGCTGCCCATCATGTACGGGTGCGACAACTTCTGCACCTACTGCATCGTGCCCTACGTCCGCGGGCGGGAACGCAGCCGCGAGCCCGCCGCAATTCTGGCGGAGTTCAGGCAGCTTGTCGAGCAGGGCTATAAGGAGATCACCCTCCTGGGCCAGAACGTCAACAGCTACGGCAAGGGGCTGGAACATCCCATCGACTTTGCCGACCTTTTGAACCTGCTGTGCGAAGTCCCCGGCGACTACCAGATCCGCTTCATGACGAGCCACCCGAAGGACGCCAGCCGCAAGCTCATCGACACGATTGCCGCGCAGGAGCATCTGTGCAAGCATATCCACCTGCCCGTGCAGTCCGGCTCGGACCGGCTGCTCAAGGAGATGAACCGCCACTACAACGTCGCGCAGTACATGGATCTGATCCGCTACGCCAAGGAAAAAATTCCCGGCGTGACCTTCTCCGGCGACATCATCGTCGGCTTCCCCGGCGAGACGGAGGAGGACTTTGCCGCGACGCTCGACCTCATCCGTGAGGTGGGCTATATGCAGCTGTTTACCTTCATCTATTCCAAGCGCGCCGGCACCCCGGCGGCCAAGCTGCCCGATCCAACGACCCACGCTGAGAAGGCCGCCCGCATGGACCGCCTGCTGAAAACGCAGGAGGAGTTCGCCTTTGCCGCCACCGCCGCCATGGCAGGCCGGACCGTCCGCGTGCTGGTCGAGGCTGCGGGCCGCAATGAGGGCACAGTCAACGGACGCCTCGACAACAATCTGGTCGTGGAGTTCAAGGCTCCTGAAAGTCTTATCGGCCAGTGGGCCGACGTCCACATCACCGGCTCGCGCGCCGCACTGCTGGTGGGCGAGCTTGCTGAATAAACCCATACATTATATTTATAAGGAGAATTTTACAATGGATTGCATTGATCTTTTCAAGAAAGCCGCCGCTGCCCTGCAGACTGACCCCCGCTACCTGGAGCTGGACGCTGCCCGCCGTGAGAACGACATGGACGAGGAGCTGCAGAACATGATCGGTGAGTTCAACCTCGCCCGCCTCGACCTGAACAATGAGAGTGCCAAGGCCGAGACCGATGCCGCCCGCGTAGCCGAGCTGAACCAGCGCGTCAACGACCTGTACAGCCAGATCATGGCCAGCGAGGGCATGGTCCGCTACAACGCCGCCAAGGCCGAGTGCGAGGCAATGGTCAGCCACATTGACGCCATCATCAACACCGCTATGAACGGCGGCGACCCCATGACCGTGCAGGCCCCCACCGGCGGCTGCACCGGCAGCTGCTCCACCTGCGGCGGCTGCCACTAAAGCTTGAGGCGCGGGGCAGAGAGGCCGTAGGGGCGCATTCTATATGCGCCCGCAGCACTGTACGCAGCCGCATACCTTCCGGGCTGATATGGAATCCGCCCCTACAAGAACAACATACCAACAAGAATCAACAGGAGTGTGAAACATGGCCGAGCAAGCAGTATCGCCCATGATGCAGCAGTATTTTGAAATCAAAAAACAGCATCCCAACGAGATTCTGTTCTACCGCGTCGGTGACTTCTATGAAATGTTCTACGACGACGCGCTGACGGCTTCGCGGGAGTTGGAGCTGACGCTGACCGGCAAAAACTGCGGCAAGGAAGAACGCGCCCCTATGTGCGGCGTGCCGTTCCACTCCTACGAGACTTACATGGCGCGCCTGGTCGCCAAGGGCTACAAGGTCGCCATCTGTGAGCAGATGGAGGATCCTGCCCTCGCCAAGGGTCTTGTCAAGCGCGACATCATCCGTGTTGTCACGCCCGGCACGGTCATTGAAAGCAGCATGCTGTCCGAGGATAAAAACAACTATCTGGCGAGCATTTATTGCAAGCGCACCCGCGGCCGCTGGCGTGCGGGCGTCTGCTTTGCGGACGTTTCCACCGGCGAGGCCTACGCCACCGAGCTGAGCGCTGAAAAAATCGGCGGAGCCATCATCACCGAGCTGTGCCGCTATATGCCCAGCGAGATTTTGATCTGCCCGCCGATGCTTGACTTTAAAGATGTCACGACCTACATCAAGCAGCACACGAACGCCCTGGTCGAGCTGCGCGAGGATGCCTGCTTTAAGGACGCCGTCATGGAGCAGACCATGGCCGGCCAGTTCGGCACCGACTGGCGCACGACCCTCGGCTATGAGAAGGACGCGCTTGTCCCGTATGCTGTGGCGGCGCTTCTCAACTACCTGCACGAGACCCAAAAGCACGGCGTTGAGCGCATCAAGACCGTGCAGAACTACGCCGACGCACAGTATATGCGCCTGTCGCCTGTGACCCGCGCAAATCTGGAACTGACCGAGACGATGCGCGGGCGCGAGAAGCGCGGCACGCTGCTTTGGGTGCTCGACAAGACCGAAACCTCGATGGGCAAGCGCCTGCTGCGCTCTTGGATCGAGCAGCCCCTTGTGGACGCCGAGGCCATCAACGCGCGGCTCTGTGCGGTGCAGGCACTCTATTCTGCCAGCATCGCCCGCGCCGATTTGAAAGAAGCCCTCGGCCATGTCTTTGACATTGAGCGGCTGACGACCCGCATTCTCTACGGCTCCGCCACCCCGCGCGAGGTCAAGGCGCTGGGGGATACCTGCGCCATGTTGCCCCAGGTCAAGGCCCAGGCTGCGGCCTGCGGTGCGCCGCTGCTGACGCAGCTGGCTGACCAGATCGACCTGCTCGAGGATGTTTTGCAGAACATCCAGACCGCCCTTGTGGATGACCCGCCCGCCAACATGAAGGACGGCGGCGCTATCCGCGCGGGCTTCAACAGCGAGGTCGATGAGCTGCGCGACATTATGCACGGCGGCAAGGGGTATCTGTCAAACCTTGAGGCCCGCTACCGCGAGGAAACCGGCATCCCCAAGCTGAAGATCGGCTTCAACAAGGTGTTCGGCTACTATATCGAGGTCAGCCGCTCCTACACCGACTCGGTGCCTGATACCTTCACCCGCAAGCAGACGCTGACGACGGGCGAGCGCTACATCACGCCCGAACTGAAGGAGCTGGAAAATAAGATCCTCGGCGCGAACGAGCGCCTGCTGGTTCTGGAACACCAGCTGTTTGCCGACCTGCTTTCGTCGATCTCCGCAGAGGTCGTCCGCATTCAGCGCACGGCATCGGCTGTGGCCCAGCTCGATGTGCTGGCAGGCTTTGCCGAGGCGGCGCTGCAAAACAACTACGTCATGCCAAACGTGGATGAGAGCGGCGTTATGGAGATCAAGGAGGGCCGCCACCCGGTCATTGAACAGATGCTCAAGGGCAGTCTGTTTGTGCCCAACGATACGATGCTCGACGAGGACGAGAATCGGATGCTGCTCATCACCGGCCCGAACATGGCCGGTAAATCTACGTACATGCGCCAGAATGCGCTGATTGCCCTGATGGCGCAGATTGGCAGCTTTGTGCCTGCCGCCGCGGCGCACATCGGCGTGGTGGATGCCATCTTCACCCGCGTCGGCGCGTCGGATGACCTCGCCGCCGGGCAGTCGACCTTCATGGTCGAGATGACCGAGGTTGCGGAGATCCTGAAAAACGCGACGAAGGACAGCTTGGTGATTCTGGATGAAATTGGCCGCGGCACTTCGACGTTTGACGGCATGAGCATTGCGCGCAGTGTGGTAGAATTTATCTGCGAGAACATCGGCTGCAAGACGCTGTTCGCCACGCACTACCACGAGCTGACGAGCATGGAGCAGGATATTCACGGCGTCAAAAACTATAATATCGCCGTCAAAAAGCGCGGCGAGGACATCACGTTTTTGCGCCGCATTGTGGCAGGCCCCGCCGACGACAGCTACGGCATCGAGGTCGCGAAGCTCGCGGGTCTGCCCGGCAGCGTGACAAAGCGCGCCCACGCTGTGCTGCGCCAGCTGGAGGCCGGCGCACCGGGACGCAATAACACGATGCAGCTCGATTTTGACACCGTCGAGGCTTATAACAACCCCAGCGTACCCAGCGAGGTCGTCGAAAAGCTCCACAATGTAGACATTGAGACACTGACCCCGCTGGAGGCGCTGAACTTCCTGTACGAGCTGAAAAACACACTGGACAAAGACTAAAGGCAGGTGAAAACCATGGCGGAAATTCGTGTACTGGACAAGCATACCGCAGAGCTGATCGCGGCGGGCGAGGTCGTCGAACGGCCCGCCTCCGTGGCGAAGGAGCTGCTGGAAAATGCCATCGACGCAGGCGCGACGCAGATCACGCTGTCGGCGGTGCGCGGCGGCATCCAGCAGCTGCAAATCGTAGATAACGGTTCAGGCATAGAAGCGGAATATATCGATAAAGCGTTTATCCGCCATGCCACCAGCAAGATCGCGACGGCGGAGGACCTCGGGCACATCCATACCTTGGGCTTCCGCGGCGAGGCACTTGCCTCCATTGCCAGCGTTGCCCGCGTCGAGGTGCTGACCCGCACAGAGGCCGACGAGTACGCCTGCTGCTACCGCATCGAAGGCGGCGAGGAGCGTGGGATGGAGCCAGGCGCGCGCCCCGTCGGCACGACCATCACGGTCAGTGACCTGTTTTACAACACGCCCGCCCGCATGAAGTTTTTGAAAAAGGACGCCAGCGAGGGCACGTTTGTGGCTGAGACCGTCCTGCACGCGGCGCTGTCCCACCCGGAGATCAGCTTCCGCTATCTGCGCGACGGCAAGCAGCAGTATGTGACCCCCGGCGACGGCGACCTGCGCAGTGCGGTCTACGCGGTCCTGGGCCGTGAATTTGCCCGCGACCTGCTGCCCGTGGACGGCGGCAGCGAGCTGTACCATGTGACCGGCCTGGTCACGCCGCCGCGTGCCTGCCGCGCCAGCCGCGGTGCGCAGCATTTCTTTGTTAATGGCCGCTACGTCAAAAACCGCACAATGATGGCGGCGCTCGAAAACGCCTACAAGGGCACGATGATGCAGGGCAAGTTCCCGGGCGCGGTGCTCATGCTGGAGCTGCCGCCCGACATGGTCGATGTCAACGTCCACCCGGCGAAAACCGAAATTCGCTTTGCGAAAGAGAGTGACGTCTTTGACGCTGTCTACCGTGCCGTGCGCGCCGCGCTGGCAACGCCCGGCAGCGGCGAGTGCCGCTTTGAGATGGGCCACACCGCGCCCGAAGAAAAGCCCGGGCAGACCGTGCTGCAGCCCGCCGCCCCGGCACCTGCCCCGCGGCCTGCTGCGACCCAGCCGAAAAAGGGCGGCTTCACGACGCTGTCCGCGGCAGAATACCGCGCTTTGAACGGTCTGACCGCGCCCGTGCCTGCGCGCCCGCTGCCGACGGCGCAAGGCGTTCAGAATGCACAGGGCACACAGCCTGCCCCGGGCGTGCTGGAGGCACAGTCCCCGAAGCCTGCCTACACGGCGGGGCCCGCACCGAGACCGCTGACCCCGGTCACGCCGGTGACGGCGGTTGAAACGCCCGCGTCGGAGCCCGTAACGATTCCCGCCCCGCAGCCGATGCCCCACGCCGTCAGCGATGACACGGTGCTGGACATTCTGCCGGAGCTGCCCGACGAGGCCCCCGCGACAGACCCCGAGACGGATTACGTTCGGAATGACCCACATGCTTTAAGCGCCCTGCCCGACATGGTCAGCACACGTCCCGAGCAGACGACGCTGACCCCACCGCCTGCAAGCGAGCCGCTGCGCCTTGTCGGCGAGGTGTTCAAGACCTATATCATCACCGAGCGCGGCAGTGAGCTTTGCCTTATCGACAAGCACGCTGCGCATGAGCGCATTCTGTTTGAGCAGCTGGCTAGGGACTACGGCAGCGTGCCGTCCCAGATGCTGCTCGTCCCCGTGCAGGTCAATCTGACCGCCGCGGAAAAACAGGCCGTTTTGCAGAACCTTGACCTTCTGACCGATGCCGGCATCGAGGCCGAGGACTTCGGCGGCTCGACGGTTGTCGTGCGCGCCGTGCCCGCGGACGTGCCGGTGGACGATGTAGAGGATATGATCGTGGAGCTGGCGGCAAAGCTCGCCGACGGCGGACGCGACGCCCTGCGTGAAAAGACCGAGTGGGTGCTGCATTCCATCGCCTGCCGCGCGGCCATCAAAGCGGGGGACCGCACGAACGCCGCCGAGATGCTCGCGCTGGCCCAGCGCATCATGGACGGCACGGTCCCGCCGTTCTGCCCGCACGGGCGGCCCTGCGTATTGAAAATCACCCGGAAGGAGCTGGAAAAGCAGTTTGGCCGACTTGTCTAAACCCCGCGTCGTCGCCGTCGGCGGGCCGACGGCCAGCGGCAAGACCGCACTTTCCGTCGCGTTGGCCAGAGCCTTTGACGGCGAGATCATCAACGCAGACTCGATGCAGATTTACAAAAATCTCGACGTAGGCACGGCGAAGCCGAGTGAGGAGGAGCGGCAGGGGATACCGCATTATCTTTTGGACTTTCTGTCGCCGGAGACCCCCTACAGCGTGGCGGACTTCACCGCCGCCGCTGACCCGCTGATACGGGACATCACGGCCCGCGGCAGACTGCCCCTCGTCGTGGGCGGCACGGGGCTGTATATCACCAGTCTTTTGAGCGGCATGGCGTTTGCCCCGGAAAAGACCGACCCCGCCATCCGCGCCCGATTACAGGCGCGGGCGGACACTGAGGGCGGCGCGGCACTTTACGCCGAGCTGCAAAGGATCGACCCCGACTACGCCGCTCAGGTCCACCCCAACAACCTGCCGCGCGTCATCCGCGCACTGGAGCTGTTTGAAGCCACAGGCCGCCGCATGAGCGACCAGCGCCGCGAGGCCAGGCCCGCCGAGGCACCCTACCATGCGCTCTGCCTCTGCCTGACCTGCCGGGACCGCGCAGTGCTGTACAGCCGCATTGACCGCCGCGTGGACGAAATGGTCGAAAACGGTGTGCTGGACGAAGCAAGACAGGTCTACGACCACCGCGATGCTTACCGCACGGCGGCGCAGGCCATCGGCTACAAGGAATTCTTCCCGTACTTTGAGGGCACGGCCAATCTGACCGAATGCACCGAGCGTCTCAAGCAGGCAACGCGCAACTACGCCAAGCGCCAGCTGACCTGGTTCCGCCGTCAGAACGACGCGGTGTGGCTCTATCTGGATGAGGAGGATGTCACCGAGCGCGCCTGCACGCTGGTGCGGGCCTTTTTGCACAACGAGGAATAACGGAAAGGAGGGTGCACCGTGAGCAACCGGCAGGACCGCCCGCTGGCAAAAAAACTTTTACACGCGCTGGGTCTGCTGGCACTGGCACTCTTCCTGCTGTATGTTGCCGTCCAGTTCGTGCTGATCTTCCATCGGTCCTACAAGACCGAGACCGCCATCCGCTACACGCTGGCCGAAAGCCTGAACCTGACCGGCGTTGTGGCATTTGACGCTGTGGATGTGCCGGGCAGCGGCAATCTCGGCTATCTTGTGCAGGATGGCGAGCGCGTGACGAACGGCACGGTGGTAGCCGAATGCTACACCGATGACACCCAGGGCCTGCAGCGTGAGCGTCTGGACCGGCTCGAGCGCTCCATCACGCTGCTTACGAAGTCGCAGAATTCTGCCGGCAGTGAGCTTTCGGTGCTGACAAACCAGACGAAGCAGGCGTTGTACAACCTGCTGGATAAGCTGGACACTGCCCAGTATACCGGCATCTCCGACGCGCAGGACAGCTTTCTGCTGGCCCAGAACCGTCTGCAGATCAGCACCGGGCAGACGGCGGATTTCTCCCAGTCCATCGCAGCGCTGCAGACCGAGTACGACGGCATCAAGGCACAGCTCGACACGCTGCAGACCGTCACCGCCACAACGAACGGCTATTTCAGCCGCACGGAGGCCTCGCCCGCCATCCGGACGGACTGCCGGGCGCTGGCCGATGCCGACCCGGCTACGCTGCAAAAAATGCTGGCAGACGGCTTCCCGGCAGCGGATACAAACCGCGCCGGACAGATCGCGACGGGCTTCAGCTGGAAATTCTACGCGGTCTGCGATTTGGATACCGCCGCACGGTTCGACGGTCTGTCCACGGTGAAAATCAGCGTACCCGGCAAGCAGAACACCCCGCTTTCCGCCACGGTGGAGGAAGTCAACGAGGACAAGGACAACGGCATTGCCAAGATCGTGCTGCAATGCCAGACCATCAGCGCCGAGGTCCTGGGCCTGGGCTGCGAGACCGTGCAGGTCGATTTAAAAACCTACGAGGGCATCCGCATCGACAAGGCGGCGCTGCATATCGTGAACGGCCAGCGCGGTGTCTATGTCAAGTACGGCAATCTGCAGCGCTTTTTGAAGATCACAACGCTGTATGAGAACGACAACTACATTCTTGTCCCGGAGGACGGCAAGCTCGGCAGTGCAAATGAGGTGCGCCTCTATGATGAGATCATCGTGCAGGGCACAAATTTGGAGGATGGCAAACTATTGTAACGAAAATACGCCGTTCGTATTGACAAGACTGCTAAAAAAGAAGATAATATTTAATGTATATCGCTGTAATGACGCGCTGACGTAAACGGCGCTTTCTGATCAAAGGAGTTTTACGACCATGTCCATGCTTGACAGTTTGAGAAGCAAGCTCGGTATCGATCCCGAAGCAGATTCCTATGTAGATGACACTGAAGAGAATGTTTTCCCCGGCGGGCAGGGGGCTGCAGCTGCGCGGGAGTATACCCAGCAGCAGGAGATCAAACAGCACAGCAATAAGGTCGTGAACATCAACGCGACGACCCAGCTGCAGGTCGTTCTGGTCAAACCGGAGCGCTTTGACGATGCGTCCAGCATTGCGGACCAGCTCAACGCCAAGCATACTGTGGTGCTGAATCTGGAGTCTGCCAGCAAAGAGGTCTCCCGCCGTCTGATCGACTTCCTGTCCGGTGTAGCGTATGCCAACAACGGCCAGATCAAGCGCGTGGCGACCAGCACCTTCATTATTACGCCGTACAACGTTGATATTATGGGTGACCTGCTCGACGAGCTGGAAAACAATGGCGTCTTCTTCTGATACCGCCAATGCGGTGCGCGGCTTTGTGCCGCCGCAGAATGACGACGAGCGCCGCCTGATGCGCCGTGTCGAGGAGCTGTGCCGCGTTGCGGTAAGCCGCGGCATCCCGCGTTATACGGGCTTTCTCTCGGACCGGGAGCAGAGCCTGGCGCAGGCCGCCTGCAACAAGGCCGGGTGCCGCTGCATCCGCTTTTGGGGCGGCTTTGACGCGGCAGAACGCCGGGTGCTCTGTATTGAGCCGCCCGACGCCTGGCAGGAAGAACCGCTGGCCTACCTGCAATGCACCGCTTACGGGGATAAGCTGCCGACCCACCGGGATTATCTCGGTGCGATTCTGGGCCTTGGCCTTGAGCGCAGCTGCGTGGGGGACCTGCTGGCAGACCCCGAGCGTGCGGACACATTTTACGCGGTGATCCTCGCCGACAAGCAGGAATTTATAAACGCGGAGCTGACCGGTGCAGGGCACTGCACCGTGCATACTGCGTGCATCGACGCACTGCCCGCCCGTCTGGCCGAAAGCCCCGAGCGCACCCTGCAGGAGGCTACCGTGCCGTCCCTGCGTGCGGACGCGGTGCTGGCAGCCATGCTGCACACCTCCCGCACCTGCGCGGCAGAATATATCGCCGCGGGCCGTGTGGAGATCAACCACCTGCCGTTGAAGGCCGCCCACGAGACCGCCTACGCCGCGGATATTTTCACAGTGCGCGGCGTGGGGCGCTTTAAGCTGGCGGCCATCGGCGGCAAAAGCCGCAAGGATCGTCTGTTCATATCCTTTTACCAATATTGAGCGCAGGATCGCCCGCAGCGCTGCGGGCAGGGAATAACGGGGCCGTGTGCCCCGCATACAGGAGGAAAGCCGTCATGATCTCTTCCGAGGATGTCCGCCACGTCACATTTGACAAAGCGTTCCAGGGCTATCGCCGTGAGGATGTGGATGATTATCTCAAGCAGGTCGCCCAGGCAATGGACGATCTGGCTGCCCAGAATGATGATTTGCAGAAAAAGCTCGTCATGCTGGCCCAGCGCATTGAAAAATACCGAACGATGGAAAACTCCCTGAGTACGTCGATGATCAACGCCCAGCGCATGGGGGACAGTATTATCCACGAGTCCAAGCAGAAAGCGGCGGAGATCATCCGCTCGGCCAACATCAAGGCGGAGGACCGCGAGCAGCGCGCCCGCGATGACGTTGAGCTGGCCAAGCAGGAGATCGTCACGCTCAAGGGTGAGGCAGACAGCTTCAAGCGTTCACTGATCGAGATGTACCGCAAGCATATCAACCTTATCAATAAACTGCCCGATTACACCAGACGGCCCGAGGATGAACCCGTTCCGCCGCCGTCCCCGGCCCCGGAGCAGGCCGCTGCCCCTGCGGCAGAGCCGCAGCAGCCCGCTGTGCAAGCCCCGGTCTACACGGCCCCCGCAGCCCAGCCTGTGCCGGAGTCGGCCCCGGTACAGCAGGCAGCCCAGGTGCCCGCCATGCAGGAGACGGCCTACTATGAGCCGCCCACAGCCCAGCCCGTGCCGGAGCCGACGGAAAGTGCCCAGGCTCAGGGCGAAAAGGTAGACACGGTGGAATTTGCCATCGCGCCGCACCCGGAGGAGCCGGAGGAAGCCGAGCCCGCCCCGATCCCCGTGGAGGAGCCCGCCATCGACGAGACGCGGTTCCAGGATGTCTCCGGCCTGTATGACGAGCCGGAGGCCAAGCCTGCCCGCCGCCGCAAGGCCGGTACGACCAGGCGCACGACCCGCAAAAAGGCAAGTGACGAACCGCAGGAGGAGCTGAATTCCCCGGCGTTCGATAACTTTGAAGGCGTTGACTTTGACAGCTGACGCCCGATGTGATATAACTAAAGAATCCAATAAATAGAGGAGAGTAGGAAACTTTGGCGCAGAACTACAATGACACCATCCATAAGATGCAGACCCCGTTTGAAATGCGGGCCGGTCTGCCGAAGAAGGAACCCAAAATGCTCGAGGACTGGGAGCAGAACCATGTCTATGAGCAGATGATTAAGAACAACGAGGGCAAGCCGCAGTACATCCTGCACGACGGCCCTCCGTATGCCAACGGCAATATCCACATGGGTACGGCCCTGAACAAGATCATCAAGGACATCATCATCCGCTATAAGAACATGTCCGGCTTCCAGGCACCCTACGTGCCCGGCTATGACACCCACGGCCTGCCCATCGAGCTGAAGGCGCTGAGCTCCCTCGGCGACAAGAAGGCCGGTGTCTCCAAGCTGGAGCTGCGCCAGATCTGCAAGGAGTTTGCCACCGAGCACATCGGCGTCATGAACGAGCAGTTCAAGCGTCTGGGCGTGCAGGGCGACTTTGAGAACCCCTACCTGACCCTGCGCCCCGAGTTTGAGGCCCGCCAGGTCGAAATCTTCGGCGAGATGGCCAAGAAGGGCTACATCTACAAGGGCATGAAGGCCGTGTACTGGTGCCCCGAGGACCGCACCGCCCTGGCCGAGGCTGAGATCGAGTACGCCGAGGACGAGTGCGATTCCATCTATGTCCGCTTCAAGCTGACCGACGACCCCAACGGCGTGCTGGCCAAGCACAACATCCCGCTGGACAAGGCATGGATCGTCATCTGGACGACCACCACCTGGACACTGCCCGCCAACGTCGCGACCTGCCTGAACCCCAATCTGGAATATGCCTTCGTCAAGATCGGTGACGCCTACCACATCATGGCCCGCGAGCTCGTTGAGTCCACGATGAAGGGCTGCCATATCGACGAGTACGAGGTCCTGCCCGAGACTGTTCTCGGCAGTGAGCTTGAGCTCATGCAGTATCAGCATCCGTTCCTTGACCGCAAGGGTCTGGTCATTCTGGGTGACCACGTCACGCTGGAAGGCGGCACGGGCTGCGTCCACACCGCTCCCGGCCATGGTGTTGAGGACTTTGAGGTCTGCGTCAATCACTATCCGCAGGTTCCCGTTGTCGTTCCCGTGGACGACGCGGGCCGCCTGACCGCCGAGGCGGGCGAGAAGTTTGCCGGTCTCAAGGTCTGGGACGCCAACAAGGTCATTCTGGAGCACATCAAGGAGAGCGGCCATCTGATGGGTGTGCAGCACATCACCCACCAGTACCCGCATTGCTGGCGCTGCCATCATCCCATCATCTTCCGTGCTACCGAGCAGTGGTTCTGCTCCATCGACGCCTTCAAGGAGGACGTCTACAAGGCCATTGACAGTGTGCACTGGCAGCCGGCGTGGGGCCATGACCGCATGGCCGGTATGGTCCGTGACCGCAGTGACTGGTGCATCAGCCGCCAGCGCGTCTGGGGCGTGCCCATCCCGGTATTCTACTGCAAGAAGTGCGGCAAGTACCATATCACCGATGCCTCCATCAAGGCTGTGTCCGACCTGTTCCGCAAGGAGGGCAGCGACGCCTGGTACAAGTACGATGCCAACGACATCCTGCCCAAGACCGAGGTCTGCGAGTGCGGTGCCTCCGACTGGGAGAAGGACCCCGACATCATGGACGTCTGGTTCGACTCCGGCTCTACCTGGAGCGCTGTCTGCCGTGAGCGCCCCGAGCTGCGCTGGCCCGTTGACATGTATATGGAGGGTGCCGACCAGTTCCGCGGCTGGTTCCAGTCCAGTCTGCTGACCAGCGTTGCCACCCAGGGCATTGCCCCCTACAAGGAGGTCCTGTGCCACGGCTGGGTCGTCGATGCCCAGGGCAAGCAGATGCACAAGTCCGCCGGCAACGGCATGGAGCCCAGTGAGATCATCCGCGACTACGGTGCTGACATCATCCGTCTGTGGGTCGCTTCCAGCGATTACACCGTCGACGTCCGCGCCGGTAAGGAAATTTTCCGCCAGCTGTCCGAGGCGTACCGCAAGATGCGCAACACGGCCCGCTTCATGCTGGGCAATATCAGCGACTTTGATCCCGCGAAGGATATGGTTGATGATGACCAGCTGTTCGAGATCGACCGCTGGGCACTCGAGGCCTGCAACAAGCTGACCGCCACCATGCGCGATGCCTACGAGCACTACGACTTCAGCCGTGCCTACCACGCGCTGTACAACTTCTGCGTCATTGATATGTCCAACTTCTACATGGACGTCATCAAGGATCGTCTGTACTGCGCAGATGACCACGCACGCCGCTGTGCCCAGACCGCACTGTACCGCATCCTGGTCGACTTCACCAAGCTGCTGGCACCCATCCTGTGCTTCACCAGCCAGGAGATCTGGAGCTACATCCCGAAGCTGGACGGCATGAAGGACTATGTTGTCTTTGAGCAGATGCCCGAGGCCAAGGCTGCCGCCGATGAGGCGTTTGAGGCCAAGTGGGACCGCATCATGGCCATCCGCGACGACGTCAAGAAGGTGCTGGAGCAGGCCCGTGCCGATAAGGTCATCGGCTCTGCGCTGGAGGCCGGTCTGACGCTGTACTGCAGCAAGGAGGTCTACGACTTCCTGAACGCCATCCCGATGGATGAGCTGGCTGACCTGTTCATCGTCTCCCACGTTGACCTTGTCGAGGGTGAGGGCGGCGTCAAGGGCCTGGTCGAGGGTCTCGGCGTCAGCGCTGCCCATGCGGCTGGCAACAAGTGCCTGCGCTGCTGGAAGTACGAGACCACCGTCGGTGAAGACGGCCTCTGCCCGCGCTGCGCTAAGGTCTTGAAGCAGTAAATTTACTCTACCGTCAGCGGTGCTTATACGTTTAAGCACCGCTGATTTTTTCGGATAAGGTGTTGTATGATTTCTGGTTTGTTATCGCTGGCAGGAGCGGCCATTCTGGTCGTCATTGACCAGCTCATCAAGCACTGGGCCACGGCGGCGCTGCTGCCGGTGGGCAGCATGGACGTGCTGCCCGGCGTTGTGGAGCTGCGCTACTGCCTGAATGACGGCATGGCGTTTTCGATGCTGGCCGGTAAGCAGGGACTGCTCATCGGCATGACGTCGGTCATGCTGCTGGCTGTCCTTATCATGCTGTTCGTGCGCAAAATGCCGCTGACAGAGCGCGCAGCCTGGACGCTGGTACTGGGCGGCGGCGTGGGCAACCTCATTGACCGCGTGCTCAACGGTGTGGTCGTGGACTACATCAATGTGCTGTTCATGCGGTTTGCCATCTTCAATTTTGCGGACATCTGCGTATGTGTCGGCGTCGGCCTGCTGATGCTCGCCGTGCTGCTGGACTCTTTCAAAAAGGATAAGACCGCAGAGCCAAAGGCGGACGAAGATGGAGCGGCTTGAGCTTACCGCAGCCCCCGGCGACAGCGGACGCCTGGACGCCTGGCTGGCCGGGCAGTGCCCGACGCTGTCCCGCAGTGCGCTGCAAAATCTGATCGAGCAGGGGCTTGTGACCTGCGGCGGCGCGCCCGTCAACAAAAAGGATAAGGTGGCGCCCGGCAAAGTCTACGCCATCGACCTGCCTGACCCGCAGCCCATCGAGGCCCGGCCCCAGAACATCCCGCTGGACATTGTGTACGAGGACGACGACCTGCTCGTTGTCAACAAGCCTAAGGGCATGGTCGTGCACCCGGCCCCCGGCAACCCGGACGGCACGCTCGTCAACGCGCTGCTTTACCACTGCGCGGGGCAGCTGTCGGGCATCGGCGGGGCCATCCGCCCGGGCATCGTCCACCGCATTGACAAGGACACGAGCGGCCTTCTCGTCGTTGCCAAAAACGATGCCGCCCATCAGGCGCTCAGCGCCCAGATGAGCGTACACAGCATCCACCGCGTCTACCATGCCGTGGTGTACGGTAACCTCAAGGAGGACGAGGGCTTTGTGGAAAAGTGGCTCGGACGCGACCCGCGGGACCGCAAGAAAATGGCCGTCTTGGCCGAGAACGCGGCGGGAGCCAAGTATGCCTACACGGGCTGGCAGGTGCTGGAACGCTGCGGCAATTTCACTTACATTGCGTGCAAATTAAAGACCGGACGCACCCATCAGATTCGTGTACACATGGCCTCGACGGGGCATCCGTTGGCAGGGGATGCTGTGTACGGCCCCAAAAACTGCATCAAATCGCTGAATGGCCAGTGCCTGCACGCCAAGGAGCTGGGCTTTGTCCACCCGCGGACAGGGGAGTGGATGCAGTTTGATTCGCCCCTGCCGCCCTATTTTACAGAGTTTCTGACACGGTTAAGAAAGGAACATCGCGCATGAAACCACCCCTAAGCGATACCCTTGTGATCTGTGATATGGATAATACGCTGCTGACGGCCAAGGAGGGCATCCCCGCCTGCAACCGCGCGGTCATCCAGCTGTACACCGGCATGGGGGGGCTTTTCACGGTGGCAACGGGCCGCCCGCCGGAGTCCATCCGCGCGGCGCTGGGGAACATCCGCCTGTCGCTGCCGGCCATCTCCTGCAACGGGGCGCTGCTGTATGATTTCTCCGCCGAGTCGGTGCTGCACCGCTCGACGCTGAACCGCGAGCAGGCGACGACGGCTATCCTTGACATCCTGAACAAGTTCCCGCATATAGGCGTGGAGGTCATGGCCGGAAACGGCGAGATGTTCGTCATCCATGCCAATGAGGTGACCCACGCCCATCAGGTGGACGAGCACCTCGGCAGCATTGCCTGCCCGGTGGAGAGCGTGCCCGACGGCTGGGTCAAAGTCGTCTTTGCCTCCGACCCGGAGAGCATCCGCAAGCTGGGCCAGTACGCCAAGACGCGGTACTACGGGCGGGAAAACTACTTCCTGGCCACGAACAGCATTTACTTAGAGATCATGCCCAGCGGCGTCAGCAAGGCCAGCGGTCTGCATGACCTGTGCGCCCTCATGAGCAAATCCATGAAGAACACCGTCGTTATCGGTGATTACTACAATGACCTGGAGATCATGCGGGAGGCCGGCTACGCCGTGGCTGTCGCCAACGCACCGGCAGAGGTCAAGGCTGCCGCCGACCATGTGACGACCTGCACCTGCGCCGAGGGCGCAGTGGGGGAGTATCTGTACAGCCTGATCGGCAGGGCCGAAGGACGTGAGGTTTGACGATGAAGGTCAGCGAACTGATGAACCCCAAGGGCGTACTGCTCTATGCAAAGATCGATAACTCTGCCGACGCGCTCGGCATTCTGGTCGAGCTGCAGGAGGGCATCGGCGTTATCACCAACGGCAATGCCTACTACAATGCGGTCAGCTACCGGGAGACGTTCGGCGGCACAACGGCCATCGGGGGCGGCATTGCGCTGCCCCACGCCTGCAACGCGGGCGTGTCCGCACCGGGCATCTCGGCGCTGCTGCTGCGCCGCGGTGTTGACTGGGGCGCACCAGACGGGAAACCTGTGGATCTTGTGTTCATGATCGCTGTTCCGCCGGGCAGTGAGAGCCTGCATCTGCAGATCCTGGCGCGGCTCGTAAACCTTATGAGCCGCAGCGACCTTGTGGAAAGTCTGCGCACAGCCAGCAACCCCCACCGCTTTGTGGAGCTGATTGCCAAGGCGGAAAACGCCTGCTTTGCAGAATAAAACCGAAAGTTGTCCCAGCTTATTTGCAAGCTGGGGCTTTTTGTTTGCCTCCGCAGGGGCGCATTCTATATGCGCCCGCGCAGCCTGCGGTAACAACCGCGGGCAGATATGGGATCCGCCCCTATGGGGCATCGATTTGAATATTCGTCAATATAACTAAAAAACGCCGCAAATCGCACGATGCATTATACGTATTTGCACTTGCTTTAAACCGGTGAAGTGTGCTATACTTTAAAGCACTAAACCGGCTGCGCAGGAGGGACCCGCGTGAGGAGACGCGGGTGTACACCTGAAACAAAAAGGTTGCGCAGCAGGTACTATGGAGGAATAGACATGAAAAAAGCAGTTTCCCTTATGATGGCAGCCGCCATGACCATGGGTCTGGCCGCCTGCGGCTCCACCGCATCCACCGACACCGCCGCTTCTGCTGCGGACACCGCCTCCAGCACCGAGGCTGCTGCAAGCACTGCTGACAGCACCGCCGCTGCGGATGGCAAGGTCTATAACATCGGTATCTGCCAGCTTGTCCAGCATGAAGCGCTGGATGCCGCTACTCAGGGCTTCAAGGATGCTCTGGTCGAGAAGCTGGGCGAGGGCAGCGTCAAATTTGACGAGCAGAACGCCTCCGGCGATTCCGCAAACTGCGCCACCATTGTGAATGGCTTTGTCTCCAACGGCGTTGACCTGATCCTTGCCAACGCCACCGCACCGCTGCAGGCCGCCGCACAGGCGACTGCCGACATCCCGGTGCTGGGAACCTCCATCACTGACTACGCCACCGCGCTGGACATCAGCGACTGGACCGGCACTGTCGGCAACAATATTTCCGGCACCTCTGACCTGGCTCCGCTGGACCAGCAGGCAGCCATGATCCAGGAACTCTTCCCGGATGCCAAGAGTGTCGGTCTGCTCTACTGCAGTGCAGAGCCGAACTCCGTCTACCAGTGCGACGTCATTGAAGGCTACCTGACCGAGGAGGGCTACACAGTTGCCCGCTATGCCTTCACCGATACGAACGACGTCACCTCCGTGGCCCAGACTGCCGCCGATAACTCCGACGTCATCTACATCCCCACTGACAACACCGCAGCCTCCAACACCGAGGCCATCGCAAACGTTGTCATCCCCGCCAAGGTCCCCGTTGTGGCCGGTGAGGAAGGCATCTGCGCCGGCTGCGGCGTTGCAACGCTCTCCATCAGCTATTACGACCTCGGCTACGCCACCGGTGAGATGGCTGCCAAGATCCTAGCGGACGGCGCGGACGTCTCTGCGATGCCCGTTGAGTTCGCTCCGAACGTGACCAAGAAGTACAACGCCGCCAACTGCGAGGCGCTGGGCATCACCCCGCCGTCCGACTACGTGGCTATCGGCTGATTGAACTGAACAGCGACTGAAAATCATCATAACAGCGAGGAGGGGGAGATTACTCTCTTTCCCCGCTGTTTTGGTGCTTTACGAAATGAGGATGTTTTTATGGATTTCCTGACCTCTTTGGTAAACTCCATGCCCGGCGCTGTGGCACAGGGCCTCATCTGGGGCATCATGGCCATCGGCGTGTACATTACCTACCGCATTCTGGATGTGGCCG
>ERZ831773.1360-NODE-1360-length-26262-cov-4.099134_pt1 | contig 26262 bp, 20 predicted proteins | sample MGYA00519696_ERZ831773 | MGnify/ENA primary metagenome ERZ831773 (study PRJEB31850, sample SAMEA3708720) | human gut metagenome | biome: human gut; feature: human-associated habitat; material: faeces | place: China | collected 2014 ...
GCGCCAAGCATGCGGTGTCCGACTGGATGGACATTGAAAAGCAGCGCGGTATTTCTGTCACTTCCTCTGTCCTGCAGTTCAACTATGCAGGCAAGTGCGTGAACATTCTGGATACCCCGGGCCATCAGGACTTCTCGGAGGATACCTACCGTACCCTGATGGCAGCGGACTCCGCAGTTATGGTCATCGATGCTTCCAAGGGTGTCGAGGCCCAGACGAGAAAGCTGTTCAAGGTCTGCGTGATGCGCAAGATCCCTATTTTCACCTTCATCAACAAGATGGACCGTGAGGCAAGAGATACCTTTGAACTGTTGGATGATATCGAGAAGGAGCTTGGCATTGCCACCTGCCCCATCAACTGGCCCATCGGTTCCGGTAAGGAATTCCAGGGTGTCTACGACCGTGAGAAAAAGTGTGTGATCGCATATTCCGATACGGAGAAGGGAACGAAGGAAGGAACTTCCACCGAGATCCCCATTCAGGACGAAGAACATCTGAAGGAACTGATCGGAGAGGATGCAGCGGACAAGCTGCTTGGCGAGGTGGAACTGTTGGACGGTGCCAGCGCAGAGTTTGATCTGGAGGAAGTGCAGAAGGGTAACCTGACCCCGGTATGCTTCGGATCTGCTTTGACCAACTTCGGTGTGGAGATCTTCTTAAAGCATTTCCTGAATATGACTACCACGCCGCTGCCAAGAAAAGCAGACATCGGCATGATCAACCCGACGGAGCATGAGTTCAGTGCCTTTGTTTTCAAAATCCAGGCTAACATGAACAAGGCTCACAGAGACCGTATCGCATTCATGCGTATCTGCTCCGGTAAATTCGATGCCAACATGGAAGTGCGTCATGTGCAGGGCAATAAGGTTATGAGATTATCCCAGCCCCAGCAGATCATGGCGGATGAACGTAAGATCTTAAACGAGGCTTATGCGGGTGATATTATCGGTGTCTTCGATCCCGGCATTTTCTCCATCGGAGATACACTGTGCATGCCCAGGGAGAAGTTCCAGTATGAAGGTATTCCGACCTTCGCACCGGAGCATTTTGCCAGAGTGCGCCAGGTGGATACCATGAAGAGAAAACAGTTCGTCAAGGGCGTAGAGCAGATCGCTCAGGAAGGTGCCATCCAGATCTTTCAGGAGTTCAATACCGGTCTGGAAGAGATCATCGTCGGTGTGGTAGGTGTGCTGCAGTTCGATGTACTGAAATACCGTCTGGAGAACGAATATAACGTGGAGATCCGTCTGGAGAACCTGCCTTATGAGCATATCCGCTGGATCGAGAATAAGGATGAGATCGACCTGGCCAAGCTGTCCGGTACTTCCGATATGAAGAAGGTCAAGGACATGAAGGGTAATCCTTTATTGCTGTTTGTGAATTCCTGGAGCATCGGCATGACTCTGGACCGTAATAAGGGACTGGTGCTGACGGAGTTCGGACGCAATTAGTAATTATATGGAAACAAAAAGTGTGTAGGGGGATAGAATGCGGAATAAGAAAAAGTTATGTGCCGGAATTCTGATGTTACTGCTTTTGACAGGATGCTCCTCACAGGAGGTTCTGCAGGAAGTACCCCAGACCATCGTGCTGCCCGAGTCACAGATAGATACCATGCCTGTGCAGGAGACGGCGGCTGCGGAAAATGACAATACAGAGAGCTTTTCCCTTTTAGAGGAGGGAGGCTCTCGTTTTGCATATGAGAGTCTGGATGCGCAGGAACAGATCTGGTATCAGGAGATCGAGCAGGCGATTGGGTCTATGGATGACACGATCAAACTGTCCACGGAACCGTTGGAACAGGGAATGGATGAACAGGACATTGACAAAGTATTTCAGTGCGTGCTGATAGATCATCCGGAGATTTTTTACACCACAGGATATACTTATACCAAATATTCCAGAGGGGAGAAAACCGTAGGAATCGACTTCGCAGGCACTTACGATCAGACGAAGGAAGAGGCCATAGCGCGGGCGGAGGCCATTCGCAGTGTGACGGCGGAATGGCTGTCCGGTATGGAAGAGGCGGCTTCTGAGTACGATAAGGTAAAAGCGGTGTATGAGGCGGTCATCTTTTCCACAAATTATGATCTGAGTGCGGCGGATAATCAGAACATTGCCTCGGTATTCTTGGGAGGAGCTTCTGTCTGCCAGGGATATGCCAAAGCCACCCAGTATCTGTTGAATCATCTGGGGGTGATGTGCACCCTGGTGCAGGGAACGGTGGATACCGGAGAAGCTCATGCCTGGAATCTGGTACAGGTGGACGGGGACTATTATTATGTAGATACCACCTGGGGAGATGCCTCTTACCGCATGGAGAGTGGCAGCGAGCAGAGGAGCCTGCCGGAGATCAATTATGATTATCTGTGCGTGACTACAGAGGATCTGCTACGGACGCATCATATCGAAGCGGTGATCCCCATGCCGGAATGTACGGCGACGGAAGCAAATTATTATGTGCGGGAAGGTTCCTACTTTACTTCCTATGACCATGAACAGATGCAGGCGGTCTTCGACAGAGCCATAGAGGGCGGCAGAACGGAAGTGACGATAAAATGTGCAGATGAACTCTGTTATCAGGAAATCTGTCATGCATTGATCGATGAGCAGGAGATTTTTTCCTATATGCAGATACAGGGGAACAGCAATACCGTCACTTATGCCCAGAACGGGAAACAATTATCCTTGACTTTTTGGGTGACAAATGAATAAGGATTTGGTATACTGTAACTAATTAGTTATTATTAGGAGGATCAGCTATCATGGAAAAAGAAATAGATAAGAAGAACCTGGTATTAAGGGAAGACGAGAGCATCGGTACCGTACAGATCGCCGATGATGTAGTGGCTATGATCGCATCTTTAGCAGCTACCGAGGTAGACGGTGTCAGCGCCATGGCTGGTAATGTTACCAACGAACTCATGAGCAAGGTAGGCGTTAAGAGCCTGACCAAGGGTGTCAAAGTAGAGGTGCTGGACAAGAATGTGACCGTGGATCTGACTGTGACCATGGAGTACGGTTACAATATTCCCGCTACCTGTCAGGCAGTACAGCAGAAGGTGAAAAATGCCATTGAGAATATGACAGGACTGACCTGCTCTGATGTGAACATCCGTATTGCCGGTGTGAACATGAAGAAGGATAAATAAGAGGAATTACAGGAAGATATTATGGGAAGACACGAGCAGAGAGAACAGGTTTTCAAACTTTTATACCGCGTGGAGTTTCATGCACCGGAGGATATGCCAGAACAGATCGCATTGTTCCGCGAGAATAATGAGGAAGTTCCTTCCTGGCAGGATGCAGATGCCATTGCGGCCCGCTTTGAGAAGATCAGGGAGAAAATCCCCGAGCTTGACAGGCTGTTGAATGAGAATACCGAAGGCTGGGATACCACCCGTATGGGAAAGGTGGAGCTTGCAGTACTGCGCCTTGGTGCATATGAGCTGCGCTATGATGACGATATCCCGAATGGCGTTGCTATTAACGAGGCAATCGAGATTGCCAAAAAGTACGGACAGGAAAGCTCTGGCGGATTCGTCAATGCGATCCTTGCCAAGATCATGAAATCCGGTGAGTAGGATACAGAACGTAATCAGCGTACGACAACTGAATACTTATATCAAAAATATGTTCACGCAGGATTACTTTTTACAGATGGTATCTGTAAAGGGTGAGGTAAGCAACTGTAAATACCATCCCTCTGGACATATTTATTTTACGTTAAAGGATTCTGCCAGTGCCCTGAACTGCATTATGTTCGCCGGAGACCGGAGAGGTCTGGGATTCCGGCTGACGGAAGGGCAGCAGGTAATTGCGAAGGGCAGTGTGAGTGTATTTGAGCGTGACGGCAGATATCAGCTGTATGTGAAGGAAGTGACGCAGGACGGCGCCGGAGCCCTCTATGAAAAATACGAACAGCTAAAACGGGAACTGGCGGAAGAGGGTATGTTTGCTCCGGAGTACAAGCAGCAGATTCCGAAGTATATCCATACCCTTGGGGTAGTCACGGCAGATACCGGCGCTGCTGTCCGGGATATCATACAGATCGCCTCCAGACGGAATCCTTATGTGCAGATTATTTTGTATCCGGCGCTGGTACAGGGGGCTTCGGCGGCTCCTTCCATTGTGAACGGAATCCATGCACTGGAGAGACAGGGCGTGGATGTCATGATCGTGGGACGCGGCGGCGGCTCCATTGAGGATCTGTGGGCGTTCAACGAGAGAATGGTGGCACAGGCAGTATTCGACTGCTCTGTTCCCATTATTTCGGCGGTTGGACACGAGACGGATACCACGATCATTGATTATGTGGCGGATCTGCGGGCACCGACCCCGTCGGCAGCGGCAGAACTGGCAGTGACACAGGTCAGTGATATTGAGAATGAGATTCTGGACAGACAGGACAGGCTGTATCAGCGGATGGGACGAGTGCTTCAGCATAAGAGGCAGCAGGCGGATCAGATGGAAATGCGCCTGAAATATTTAAGCCCCGCCAGCCGGATACGGGAGAAGAGGACTTACAGCATACAGCTGGAAGACCGGCTGCAGAACCGGCTGCAGGCGATCCTGCGGGAACGCAGACATAATCTGGCATTGTATATTGAGAGAATGAAAGCGGTCTCTCCTTTGGAAAAGTTAAACAGTGGTTTTTCCTATGTGGAGGATACCGATGGGAAAAATATCCGTTCCGTGACCCAGGTGGAAGCAGGGGAGCGCCTGCGGATCCGGGTGAGTGACGGCGTGATCGATACCCGGGTGGAACAGATACAGAAGGAAGAAAGACTTCCCGGATAGCATTTACCGGTATCCGGGGGGATGCAGATAGATGCGGGCAGCAGACGGAGGTGCTATTTTGGCAGGAAAAAAGAAAACGGAAGCACAGGAACCACAGAGCCTTGAAGAGAATTTTTCCGCAGTGGAAGAACTGATCGGACAGCTGGAAGCAGAGGATATTTCTCTGGAGGAAGCTTTTACGGCGTACAGCAAGGGCATGAAGCTGCTGAAACAGTGCAGCGAACAGATCGACCGGGTGGAAAAACAGGTCATGAAGCTGAACGAAGAGGGCGGACTGGAACCGCTGGATCCCCAGTAAGCATACAAGTATACCGGCAGGTAGAGGAAGGTTGGCATCAGACATGGAAGAAACATTATTCAGACAGGAATTGCAGAAGAGAACGGCAGCAATCGAAGAATTGCTTAAGGAATATCTTCCGGCGGAGGAAGGATACCAGAAGACCGTTATTGAAGCTATGAATTACAGCCTTATGGCAGGCGGAAAGCGTCTGCGTCCCATGCTGATGCAGGAGACCTATAAGATGTTCGGCGGCGACGGTGATATTATAGAGCCTTTTATGGTGGCGATCGAGATGATCCATACATATTCTCTGGTACACGATGATCTGCCGGCCATGGATAATGACGAGTACCGCAGAGGCCGCAAGACCACCTGGTCTGTGTACGGAGACGGAATGGGAGTTCTGGCAGGAGACGGACTGCTCAATTATGCCTTTGAGACTGCATTTCGTGCTTTTCCGGCATGCACATCGGGAGAACCGGTAGATCCGAATTACCCGAGAGTGGCGGCGGCACTGAATATTTTAGCCCGCAAGGCAGGAATCTATGGGATGATCGGCGGCCAGAACGCAGACATTGAAGCGGAGGAACAGGCAGAACCTCTGACCACAGAACAGATTCTGTTCATCCATGCCAACAAGACGGCAGCCCTGATCCAGTCGGCCATGACTATCGGAGCTACGCTGGCAGGGGCAACCAATGAAGTGATTGCGGCATTGGAACTGTGTGCCTACAATGTCGGCATTGCATTCCAGATCCAGGATGACATTCTGGATGTGATAGGGGACAGCAAGGAGCTGGGAAAAGCTACCGGAAGTGATGCACAGAATCATAAGCAGACCTATGTGACTTTACACGGACTGGAAGAATCCGGCAGAGAAGTGGAACGGCTGACCGGGGAAGCGGTAGCGATTCTGGACAGCTTTTCGGGAGAACATGAATTCCTGAAGGAGCTGTTGCTGCACCTGGTCCATAGAACGAAATAGCAGAGGAAAAGCCAATGTTACTGGATAAGATCGAGAAAGCAAACGATATCAAAAAAATAGATAAATCAGACTATGGGGAACTGGCGGAGGAGATTCGGCAGTTCCTGATCGAAAAGATCAGTGTGACCGGGGGGCATCTGGGTTCGAACCTGGGAGCGGTGGAACTGACCATGGCACTTCATCTTGCTCTGAATCTCCCGGAGGACAAGATCATCTGGGATGTAGGTCATCAGTCTTATACCCACAAAATATTAACGGGCCGCAAGGACGGTTTCGATGTCTTACGCCAGTTCCATGGCATGAGTGGGTTCCCCAAGAGAAAAGAAAGTGATTATGATGCATTTGATACCGGACACAGTTCTACCTCCATATCCGCAGGACTGGGACTGGTGAAGGCAAGAGATCTCAAAGGGGAGAAGACCACCATTGTATCCGTGATCGGAGACGGCTCTCTGACAGGAGGCATGGCTTACGAGGCCTTGAACAATGCAGCCAAACTGGAGACGAACTTTATTGTGGTATTAAACGACAACAATATGTCCATCTCCGAAAATGTGGGCGGTGTTTCCAAATATCTGAACAATATCCGTACGGCGACCGGCTATCTGGATCTGAAAGAGGGCATATACAACGCTCTCAAGAGAAAACCCGGTGGCGACGGTATTGTCAACAGTATCCGCCGGGCCAAGAGCAGCTTCAAACAGCTGGTGATCCCCGGGATGTTTTTTGAGGATATGGGAGTGACTTATTTAGGCCCGGTAGACGGACATGATATCGAAGGCCTGATCAAGGTCATTGAGGAAGCCAAGAGAGTCAAGGGAGCTGTGCTGGTGCATGTGATTACCCAGAAGGGCAAGGGCTATGGACCGGCGGAGAAACATCCCGCCAGATTCCACGGGGCAGAGCCTTTTGACATCGAGACGGGAATTCCTTCCCATCCCCGCACCGTGGCCAATTATACGGATGTGTTTTCCACCGTTATGTGCAAGCTGGGCCAGCGGGACGAACGGGTAGTGGCAATTACGGCAGCCATGCCGGACGGCACCGGCTTAAAGCGCTTCCGGAATATGTACCCGGACCGGTTCTTTGATGTGGGAATTGCGGAGGAACATGCGGTGACCTTCGCAGCAGGACTGGCAGCAGGAGGCATGAAGCCTATTGTTGCGGTGTATTCTTCATTTTTACAGAGAGCCTACGATCAGATCCTGCATGATGTGTGTATTCAGAATCTGCCGGTAGTGTTTGCTATAGATCGTGCAGGGCTGGTGGGGAGTGACGGTGAGACCCATCAGGGTATTTTTGATTATACCTATCTGTCGGGAATTCCCAATATGCATATCTGTGCGCCGAAGAACAAATGGGAATTATCAGATATGATGAAGTTTGCCGTGGCACTGGATGCGCCCATTGCGGTGCGATATCCCAGAGGAACGGCTTATGCAGGACTTGCCGAACACCGTGCCTCCATTGAACTGGGCAAGGCGGAGTGGATCGCAAGAGAGGGCGGTATCGCATTGTTTGCCGTAGGCAGTATGGTAAAGACAGCGGAGGAAGTCCAGAAGCTTCTGCATGAAAAGGGTTACAAGGCAAGTATCATCAATGCCAGATTTATCAAGCCCATTGACGAAGAGGCAGTACTTTCGGCCTGTGAAGATCATGAGATGATCGTGACCATGGAAGAAAATGTCCAAAGCGGAGGATTCGGAGAAAAGGTGTTGGACTGTCTGAATGACCACGAGAAACGGATCAAATGTGTCATGGCAGCTATTCCCGATGCTTATGTGGAACATGGAAATGTAGAGCTTTTGAAAAAGGAGATCGGATTGGATGCGGAAAGCATCACGGAGAAAATTCTGGAAAGATTATAAATAATTAGGAGACGAAGATGAAAGAACGACTGGATGTGATTCTGGTAGAGCAGGGGTATGCTCCTTCCAGAGAAAAGGCAAAAGCCATCATAATGTCCGGCAATGTCTATGTCAACGGACAGAAGGAAGACAAGGCCGGCACCGGATTTGATGTCAGCAAGATCAAGCTGGAAGTCAGAAATCATACCATGAAATATGTCAGCCGCGGAGGCCTGAAGCTGGAAAAGGCAATGGAACAGTGGGGATTTCTGCTGGACGGCATGATCTGCATGGATATCGGTGCATCTACCGGAGGCTTCACGGACTGCATGCTCCAGAACGGAGCCACGAAGGTGTATTCCGTGGACGTGGGACAGGGGCAGTTAGCCTGGAAACTGCGGAATGATGAGCGGGTGGTATGCATGGAACAGACCAATTTCCGTTATGTGACCCCGGAGGATATCCCGGATGCTCTGGATTTCGCCAGCGTGGATGTGTCCTTTATTTCTCTGACCAAGATTTTGATCCCGGCGAGAAATCTGTTAAAGACCGGCGGACAGATGGTGTGTCTGATCAAGCCCCAGTTCGAGGCCGGCAGAGGCAAGGTGGGCAAGAACGGTGTGGTGAGAGAGCCTCAGATCCACGAGGAAGTGATCCGCAAGATCATTGATTATGCGGACAGCATCGGTTTCGAAGTACTGCATCTGGAATATTCCCCCATCAAGGGACCGGAGGGCAATATCGAATATCTGCTGCATATCCGTAAGCCGGAGGAGATCTCCGAAGAAAAGCTGGCGCTGACCGAGCATGAAGCGGAGAGCGCCTTACAGACTATTATAGAGGAAAAGACCGGACTGTCCTATACCCCTGAATGGGATGCCGTAATCAAAGGTATCGTAGACAACTCTCATACCCTGTAACAGACAAGGAGTGCGAAGCTATGAAGCATTTTCTGATATATACCAACAAGCATAAGGATCAGAAGCTTGCGACCACGAAACGGATCCAGAATTATCTGGAAACCAAAGGCTGTACGGTGAAATTAAAGGTCAAGGAATCCGACTGGAAGGAAGAAGCGGATTCCGTGGCGGAAGAGGAAGCAACGGACATTCCGTTAGATGTGGACTGCATGATCGTATTGGGCGGCGACGGCACGGTGCTGCAGGCAGCCAGAGAGACGAAGAAGATCCTTGTCCCCATCATCGGAGTGAATCTGGGAACCGTAGGTTATATGACGGAGATCGAACTGTCTGGATTAGAGGAATCCCTGGACCGCCTGATCCGGGATGATTTTAAGAAAGAACGCAGAATGATGTTAAACGGTAAAGTCTGCTGTGCGGATGGAACCGTGTCGGAAGGCTGGGCTTTGAATGACATCGTCATTTCCCGAAGCGGATCCCTGCAGATCATAGAATTCAACATCTATGTCAACGGACAGCTTCTGAATCATTACAAGGCAGATGGAATGATCGTGACTACACCGACAGGATCCACGGGATATAATCTGTCGGCGGGCGGGCCGCTGGTGGAGCCCAAGGCGAAACTGATCACCCTGACACCGATCTGCCCCCACAGCCTGAACCAGAGAAGCATTATCCTGTCCCCGGAAGATGAGATCGTTATAGAGATTCCCGGTGGCAGAGAGGGCAAAAGCCAGACCGTGGAAGCCAATTATGACGGCAGCCACAAAGTGACCATGTGTACCGGAGACCGGATCCGTATTGTGCAGTCGGAGAAGATCACCGAGTTTATTCAGCTGAATCAGGTAAGCTTCCTGGATGTATTGCATCGGAAAATGAGAGATTCCTGACGAATTGTTGTGAGAAAGGCATGAGGTCAAGATGAAGAAAACAAGACATCGCAAGATCGTGGAGATTATAGAAAAAAGAGATGTGGAGACCCAGGAGGAACTGGCGGGCTATCTGAAGGAAGCCGGTTTTGCTGTGACACAGGCTACCGTATCCAGAGATATCAGAGAACTGAAGCTGTCCAAAGTACCCACCGGTGGCGGCAAACAGAAATACGTCATTTTAAAACAGGATGACAGTCATATGGGAGATAAATACATCCGCGTCCTCAGAGACGGTTTTATTTCCATGGATATGGCACAGAATATTCTGGTGATCAAGACCGTATCCGGCATGGCCATGGCAGTGGCGGCGGCACTGGATGCCCTGAAATTCTCCGAAGTGGTGGGATGTATCGCCGGAGATGATACGATCATGGTGGCAGTGCGGACCGTGGAAGATACCCAGATCCTTATGGACAAGATCCATCTGATGATAGAAAGGTAAGACAGGGGGAAATACATGCTTCGTAGTTTACGCGTGAAAAATCTGGCTCTTATCCGGGAGACAGAGGTAGAGTTCGGAGAAGGACTGAATATACTGACCGGTGAGACCGGTGCCGGTAAATCATTACTCATTGGATCAGTGAATCTGGCACTGGGAGGAAAGTTCGAGAAAGACATGCTCAGACGGGGAGAAGAGAACGGTCTGGTGGAACTGGTCTTCGACTGCGAGGAAGAAAGGCTGGCGGAAAAATTAAAGAGCATGGATCTGGAACCTTCGGAAGACGGAACCGTGATCCTGAGCCGAAAACTTTCCTCTGGGAAAAGCATCTGCCGTATCAATGGAGAGACCGTGACGGCAAAGCAGGTGAAGGAACTTTCGGAGCTGCTGATCGATATTCACGGACAACATGAGCACCAGTCTCTGCTAAACAAGAAAAAACATATGGAGATCCTGGATGCCTATGCGGGAGCGGAATTTGCAGAATGCGCAGGGCGGGTGGCTGCACTTTATCATGAGTGTACTGCCCTGGAGAAAAAGATCACAGAGGAAACTCTGGATGATACCTCCAGAAGCAGAGAACAATCTCTGGCGGAATTTGAACAAAAGGAGATCGCGGATGCTTCCCTGCAGCCCGGAGAAGATGAGGAACTGGAACAGGCGTACCGCAAAATGTCCAACAGCCGAAAAATTGCGGAAAGCCTGGCGGAGAGCTATCAACTCAGTGGCAATGACGCGGAAGACGGTGCCGGGAATTCTTTGAGCAGGGCACTGCGGGCATTGCGTAGTGTGACCATGTATGATCCTGCACTGGAACAGATGGAGGAACAGCTGGCAGAGGTGGAAAGTCTTTTGTCAGATTACAATCATGATGTCTCCGAATATATGTCGGATCTGGAATTTGATGAAGAGGATTTTCGCAGTACAGAGGATCGCCTGAATACCATCAATCACCTCAAGGGAAAATACGGCAACACGATCGAAGAGATCCTGCGGTACAAAGAGGAAAAAGAAGCTTATCTGGAAAAACTGGCGGATTATGATGCCTATATGCAGAAATTGAACGCCGAGTGGGAGGAAAAACAGGCGTTACTGAAGAAAGCCTGTGAAGAACTGTCTGAGATCCGCAGAAAAAATGCAGCGGTACTGACGCAGAAATTGAAAGATGCGCTGATAGGTCTCAATTTCCTGACGGTGGAATTTGACATCGCAGTCAGACCCGGTCAGGCCATTACAGCAAAAGGCTATGATGATGTGGAATTCCTGATTTCCACCAATCCCGGAGAAAGTCTGAAACCTTTGAACCAGGTGGCCAGTGGCGGTGAACTGTCCCGGGTGATGCTGGCGATCAAAACGGTACTGGCAGGGAAAGATGCCATTGATACATTGATCTTTGATGAGATCGATACCGGTATCAGCGGCAGAACCGCATGGAAAGTAGCGGAGCAGCTGAGTATTCTGGCAGGAGCCCATCAGGTCATCTGTATCACTCATCTGCCTCAGATCGCAGCCATGGCGGATGTGCATTTCATTATTGAAAAGAGCAGTACCGATGATATGACCATTACGGACATTCACAAGGTGGCAGAAGAGGAAAGCCTGGCGGAGCTGGCAAGACTGTTAGGCAGTGATGCACTGACGGAAGCGGCGCTTTCCAATGCAAAGGAAATGAAAGAACAGGCAAACGGGTTTAAAGAAGCCAGATAAGGGAAATGCTATAGTGAAAGAAACATTGAAAAAGGATGAAGAAATACTTCATCCTTTTATTTTGTGCAAATTCAACCAAAATAAAGCATCATATTTGTGAATTAAATTGATTGAATTTGACTGAATGTGAAGATATAATAACATCATAAGAACAAGAAAGATGACAGACAGGAGGGATAGAAATGATTTGTACCGTGACCTTCAATCCGTCACTGGATTACATCGTGTCCGTGGATGACTTTCAGCTGGGGATGACGAACAGAACCTCATCAGAGCTGATTCTTCCGGGAGGAAAGGGAATCAATGTATCTATTGTACTGAAGAATCTGGGACTGGATTCCACAGCCCTGGGATATGCGGCGGGATTCACCGGAGAGGAACTGATCCGAAGATTGAGCGAGTTTGGCGTAAATGCTGATTTCATCAAAATCGATCACGGAATGACCAGAATCAATCTGAAGCTGAAAAGTATTGACGGAACAGAGATCAATGGCTGTGGCCCGGATATTGATGCAAAAGCTTTGGAACAGCTGATGGAAAAGATTGACAGACTGGGAGACGGAGATGTCCTGGTATTGGCAGGAAGTATTCCTTATACCATGCCGGATGACATTTATCAGAGAATTCTGGAGAGAATTCAGGGAAGAGGTGTTCTCACCGTAGTGGATGCCACCAGAGACCTGCTGGTAAAGGTATTGCCGTATCATCCTTTTCTGGTAAAACCCAACAACCATGAATTGGGGGATATCTTCGGTGTGAAGCTCTCCACAAGGGAAGAGGTGGTTCCATACGGCAGGAAACTGCAGGAGATGGGAGCACAGAATGTACTGATTTCCATGGCAGGCGAAGGAGCAGTATTGATCGCAGCGGACGGACAGAGCATGGGAGCTCCGGCACCGAAGGGAACACTGGTCAATGGTGTGGGTGCAGGCGATTCCATGGTGGCAGGTTTCCTGACAGGATGGATGGAAAAGAAAGATTATGTACATGCGTTCCATATGGGAATTGCTGCAGGAAGCGCCAGTGCATTTTCCGAGAATCTGGCCACCAGAGAAGAAGTCTTGCAGGTATTACAGCAGGTAGAACAATAACAATGATAAATATAAAAAGAGAGGATGGGTTTCAACATGAGAATTACAGATCTTTTGGACAAAAGAAGTATTTCCCTGAATGCGGCTCCGGCTGACAAAAAGGAAACACTGGATCTGGCAGTGGAGCTGATGGCAAAAAGCGGAAAGCTGTCTGATGTGGAGAAGTATCGTGCACAGGTCTATGCAAGAGAGGAAGAAAGCACTACAGGAATCGGCGAGGGCATTGCGATCCCTCACGGAAAATGTGATGCGGTAAAAGCCCCCGGACTGGCAGCCATGGTGATCAAAAACGGTGTGGAGTATGAATCTCTGGACGGGGAACCGGTGACCTTACTGTTCCTGATTGCAGCACCGAATACAAAGGATAATGTACATCTGGATGTGCTGAGCAAACTGTCCGTGATGCTGATGGATGAAAATTTTACCACTTCCCTGAGAAACGCAAAAAGCGTAGAGGAATTCTTACAGATCATTGATGCAGCAGATGAAAGTGCCAAGAGCATTGATGACAGATTAAGTGATACCGGTATTACCACCGAGGAGAAGAAAGGCTTTAAGCTGTTGGCAGTGACCTCCTGTCCGACCGGAATCGCTCATACCTATATGGCAGCGGAAGCATTGGAAAAGGCAGCAAAAGCAGCAGGATGCCAGATCAAGATCGAGACCAGAGGCTCCGCAGGCGCAAAAAATGTACTGACTGCAGAAGAGATTGAAGCGGCGGACTGCATCATCGTGGCGGCTGATGCCAAAGTACCCATGGACCGCTTTAACGGCAAGAAAGTCATCAGCTGTCAGGTATCCGACGGTATTGGCAAGGCAGACCAGCTGGTAAAACAGGCAATGAGTGGAAACGTGGAAGTTTTCCACGGGGAAAGCAGTGAAACAACTACAGCCGTAACCGGTAAGGAAAGCGCAGCTCATAAGATCTATACCCAGCTGATGAACGGCGTATCCCATATGCTTCCTTTCGTAGTCGGCGGTGGTATCCTGATCGCCATTGCCTTCCTGATCGATGGCCTAAGCATTGACATCAATGCACTTCCGGCAGATCAGAGAGGCAATTTCGGTACGATCACTCCGGTAGCGGCAATGTTCAAGAATATCGGCGGCGTGGCATTCGGACTGATGCTTCCGGTACTGGCGGGCTTCATCGGAATGGCCATCGGTGACAGACCGGCACTGGCACTTGGCTTTGTAGGTGGCATGATGGCAGCCAACGGAAAGTCCGGATTCCTGGGTGCACTGGTAGCAGGTTTCCTGGCAGGCTATCTGATTCTGGGACTTCGCAAGATCTGCGATAAGCTTCCCGATGCCATTGAAAAGCTGGCACCGGTACTGATCTACCCGGTAGTGGGTATCCTGATCATGGGACTTGCCATGAACTTTGTGGTGGAGCCGGTCATGGGCGGTATCAATACCGGATTGAACAATTTCTTAAGCGGAATGGGTGATTCCAGTCGGATCGTACTGGGACTGATCCTGGGCGGCATGATGGCTATCGATATGGGTGGCCCCTTCAACAAGGCAGCTTATGTATTCGGAACCGCAGCAATTACCGCAGGCAACTACGACATCATGGCAGCTGTTATGATCGGAGGTATGACTCCTCCCTGTGCCATTGCACTGGCAACCCTGTTATTCAAGAATAAATTCACCAAGGAAGAGAGAGACGCAGGTCCCACCAACTTCATCATGGGCCTGGCGTTCATCACCGAAGGTGCGATTCCTTTTGCAGCATCCGATCCTCTGCATGTGCTTCCTTCCTGCATCATCGGTTCGGCACTGGCAGGCGCCCTGTCCATGGCATTCCACTGCACACTGATGGCACCTCACGGCGGAATTTTCGTATTCCCTGTAGTAGGTAACGCAGTGATGTATCTGGTGGCACTGGTGGCAGGTACGGTAGTGTCCGCACTGCTGTTGGGTGTATTGAAGAAAAAAGTAACCACATGAGCAAAAGGAAAGCTCTGAAAGAGCGGTTTTACGAATGTGGGTGCTGAATAGTTACCGTAATATAAAAAATCAGAAAAGGAGATAAGAAAATGAAAGAATTTAAATATGTTATCACAGATCCCGAAGGTATCCATGCTCGCCCCGCAGGAGAACTGGTAAAGGCAACAAAGGAATTCCAGAGTGCCATCACTCTGACCAAGGACGGCAAGACCGGAGACTGCAAGAGAATCTTCGGCATCATGGGTCTGGCTGTTAAGGCCGGCAACGAGATCACCCTGACCTTCGACGGTGAGGATGAGGAAGCAGCTTATGCAGCTGTTACGGAATTTGTGAAAGCAAACCTCTAAGTAATCATAATATTATCGTCAGGAGAGGAGAAAAGTCATGGAAGTCTACCAGGGAAAAAGTGTATTCGGCGGAATTGCCATTGGCAGGATCAGTGTTCATAAGAAGGATGAGCAGCAGGTAAAGCGTGTGAAGATCGAGAATCCCGACCGGGAGATCGCTCGTTACAGACAGGCCAGACAAACCGCCATGGAGCAGCTGCAGAATCTGTACCAGAAAGCCTTGAAAGAAGTGGGAGAAGCCAATGCAGCTATTTTCGAGATTCATCAGATGATGCTGGAGGATGATGATTACAATGAATCCATTGAGAACATCATTCATATGCAGCAGGTGAATGCAGAGTATGCGGTGGCTTCCACCGGAGACAATTTTGCACAGATGTTTGCCTCCATGGAGGATGACTACATGAGAGCCAGATCTGCGGATGTCAAAGACATTTCCGAGCGCGTATTAAGCGTGCTGGGTGGCAGAACGGCAGGCATGGCGGCATCGGAAGAACCCGTGATCATTGTGGCAGACGACCTGGCACCCTCCGAGACGGTACAGTTGAACAAGGATCTGGTATTATCCTTTGTAACGGTACATGGATCTGTGAATTCCCATACGGCGATCCTGGCCCGCACCATGAGCATTCCGGCACTGATCGGCACCGATATCCCTCTGACCGATGCCATAGACGGAAAACTTGGTATCGTGGACGGACGAAACGGCTGCATCTATGTGGATCCCGATGAAGATACTCTGTCGAAAATGCAGCAGCTAAAGCAGGAGGAGCAGGAGAAGAAAGAACTGCTCCAGACCTTAAAGGGACGTGAAAATATCACTATTGACGGTAAGAAGATCATGCTCTATGCTAATATAGGTAACAGCAAGGATCTGGCGGCCGTATTGCAGAACGATGCCGGCGGTATCGGCCTGTTCCGCAGTGAGTTTTTATATCTGGAGAGAGAAACCTTCCCTACCGAGGAAGAACAGTTTCAGATCTACCGCACTGTGGCGGAGACCATGGCGGGAAAGCCAGTGATCATCCGTACACTGGACATCGGTGCAGACAAGAAGTGCGATTACTTCGAAATGGAGCCGGAGGAAAATCCGGCCATGGGATGCCGTGCCATCCGTATCTGTCTGACCAGACCGGAGATCTTCAAGACACAGCTCCGTGCATTGTTCCGTGCCAGTGCATTTGGTAATATCTCCATTATGTATCCCATGATCATCAGCGTGGAAGAAGTCCACCGGATCAAAGAAATTGTGGCGGAGGTAAAACAGGAACTGACGGAACAGGGTGTGTCTTTCGGAGAACCAAAGCAGGGGATAATGATCGAGACACCGGCTGCCGTCATGATGAGCGCAGAGCTGGCGAAGGAAGTAGATTTCTTCAGTATCGGCACCAATGATCTGACCCAGTATACACTGGCCATCGACAGGCAGAATCCGAAGCTGGATGCATTTTACGATCCGCACCATCCAGCAGTGCTTCGCATGATACAGATGGTCGTGGAAAATGCGCATAAGGCCGGAATCTGGGCAGGTATCTGCGGAGAACTGGGTGCAGATACATCGTTGACCAGACGTTTTCTGGCTATGGGTGTGGATGAATTATCCATGTCGCCCGGAAGTATTCTTCCCGTGCGTAAGATCATACTGGAGACAGATGTGACAAAGGAAAGAGAAAATAACAATTTATGCTGACAGAACAACGTTATGAGATCATTCTGAAATTATTGGAAGAAAAAAACAGCATTACGGTGGCCGAGGTAAAAGATCTGTTAAATACGTCGGAATCCACGGTACGCCGGGACATCACAGCATTGCATAATGCTGGGAAGCTGGTAAAGGTCTTTGGAGGTGCTGTGGCATGTGACCGGACGGTGATAACACATGAACCCACGGTGGAACAGAAGGCAGAAGTCAATGTGGAAGCCAAACAGCTGGTGGCTGCCAAAGCGGCAGCACTGATCCAGCCGGAGGATTTTATCTATCTGGATGCAGGTACGACCACAGCAAGTATGCTTTCTTATCTGACAGAGAAAAGTGCCACCTTTGTGACCAATGCGGTAGCGCATGCCAAGACACTGGCAGCGGCAGGATTCCGCGTATATCTCGTCGGCGGTGAATTAAAAGGCTCCACGGAGGCTGTGGTAGGCAATCAGGCACTGATGAATTTACAGAGCTATCATTTTACCAAAGGCTTTTTTGGAACCAACGGGATCAGCAGGCAGAGTGGCCTGACCACACCGGATATGAATGAGGCCATGGTGAAAAAGACTGCCATGGGACAATGCAGAGAATGCTTTATTCTGGCAGACCATTCCAAGTTCGGAAATGTCAGCTCTGTGACCTTCGGGGCGTTTCAGAGCGGAACGATTCTGACGGACGACTGCCCGGAGGAATATAAAAGCAGTGGGAATGTGGTCATTTGTGGTTAAACTGGAGAAAACTGTAAACCGCAAATCCCGGTGATCACAGACTAAAAATAGGAATGTGACGTACACTATACCCTATACAGCAATGACAGAAGTATAGCGGGGGAATGTGTATGAAACTATGGATCACAGAAACGGAAAAAGTAAAAAGGCAGGCAGGAGAAGATGCAGTCATCATTTTGCAGCTCTGGAAACAGAAGGTGCGCAGACTGCGGATTTACCGGGCCTGCCTTTGTGCTGCCCTTATCCTGGCCGGTATGGGACTCTTTGGCTACAGCTATTATCTGGTGGACAGCAGTATTCCTTCTGTTATTTATATGCGGGCGGAATCGGAGGAATCACTGGCACTGGATATTCCCGCAAAAGGTGAGATTTTAAGTGTCAGTGAACAGGGAACCAGTAATATTCCCCAAGGTGCCGTGACACTGGATCTGAGTCAGCCGGTGACTATGAAGACCGGAATGACGGACAGCCTTGAGATGCAGGTGAAGCTGTTCGGGATCCTGCCTTTTAAGCAGGTGGGGATCCGGGTGATCGAGGATCAGCAGCTGATCCCGGTAGGTGTTCCCATCGGAATCTATGTCAAGACCGAAGGGGTAATGGTCATAGGTACCGGAGAGTTCCGTTCTGTCAACGGGGAGAAGGTGGCTCCGGCGGAACATATTTTGAAAAGCGGCGATTATGTGGTGAAACTGAACGGCACGGAAGTGGCGGACAAGGATGATCTGATCACCCGGATCGAAAACGGTAGTGGAGAAGCAGCGATTTTGACGATCCGGCGGGGCGAAGAATATTTTGATGTTAAAATCGATCCGGTACAGGATCAGACGAAAAAATATAAGATCGGTGTCTGGGTCAGGGACAATGCCCAGGGTGTGGGAACCATGACCTACATTGACAGTCAGGGAAATTTCGGAGCACTGGGGCATGGAATCAATGATGTGGACACCAGCAACCTGATGGAAATGAATGACGGAACCCTGTACCAGACGGAGATCATCTCCATTCAGAAGGGAACGGCCGGTCATCCGGGGGAAATGACGGGAATGATCGTCTATTCTGATGACAGGATTCTGGGGGATATTACCAGCAACAGTGTCCGGGGAATCTTCGGCAAGTGCAATGACAAAGCACTGGCACTGGGAACGGAAGAGGCGATGCCCATTGGATTAAAACAGGAGATCCGAAAGGGACCGGCGCAGATTTTGTGTACCGTAGACGGCACCACCAGATACTATGATATCGAGATCACCGACATTCATCTCGATCATGACAACGTGAACCGGGGAATCGAACTGAAAGTCACAGATTCTGACCTGATCGCCCTGACCGGAGGAATCGTCCAGGGAATGAGCGGTGCACCTATCATCCAGAACGGTAAATTCGTAGGGGCCGTCACCCATGTTCTCGTGCAGGACAGTACCAGAGGATATGGGATTTTTATTGAGAATATGCTGGAGCAATAAGGTTGCCGTCCGGCAGTCAATATGGTAAAATAAATTAAATATGCATTCAAATGCAAAAATGGATTTGTAATGTGAGGAATAGGGAAAATGCGCTGACGTATGAAGAAGATGCGAAGAAATGTCTGACCGCCGGAATGAATGCACATCTGGCGGAACCGTTCCAGATGGAGAAAGCGATCGCAGCCATTGCGGAACATTGTAAGAAATAATAATTTTGGGCAGATTTTTCAGAGGATAGGGATATAGAGGAGAAAGAAAATGAGTATACAGCAGCTCAGAAATCTGACCACGCTCTGCTACATCGAGCAGGACGGAAAATATCTGATGCTTCACCGGGTGAAGAAGGAAAATGACATTAACAAAGACAAATGGATCGGCGTGGGTGGTCATTTCGAGGCGGACGAAAGCCCGGAGGACTGTGTGCTCCGGGAAGTAAAGGAAGAGACAGGGTATACTCTGACGGACTACCGGTTCCGGGGAATCATCACCTTTTTATACCGGGACGTCTGTGAGTATATGTGCCTGTATACGGCGGATGGATTTACGGGGGAACCGAGGGAGTGTGACGAAGGAACGCTGGAATGGGTGGAGATCAATAAGGTGGAGGAACTGGATCTCTGGGAAGGGGACAAGATCTTTTTCCGGCTGCTTCGTGAGAACCGCCCCTTTTTCTCCTTAAAACTGTCTTACGATGAGAATGGTATCCTTCTGGATGCAGTACTGGACGGTGAGCCGATAGCGACAAAGGAAGGCAGAAAAACGCCAGAGGCGGAAAGTGGGACAATGAATTGAATTTTACGGAATTTGTACGGAACTATCACATACAGTTAAACGAACAGCAGATGCAGGCGGTACAGGCCACGGAAGGTCCGGTACTGCTTCTTGCGGTTCCAGGAAGCGGTAAGACCACCGTACTGGTCAGCAGACTGGGCTATATGATCTATTGCCTGGGAATAACACCGGAGTCGATCCTGACAGTGACCTATACGGTGGCGGCAACGAATGATATGCGCAGGCGGTTTGCGGGGATGTTTGGAGAAGCGGATGCAGAGCGGCTGGAGTTTCGCACCATCAACGGCATCTCCCAGAAGGTACTGCAATATTTTGCCTACCGTACCGGGAAAACGCCTTTTCAGGTGGCAGACAAGGAAGCCTCGGCGGCCGTCAAACAGTCTTTTCTGGAAGTAACGGGGAAATACGCCACGGAAAATGATATCAAAGAGACCCAGCTGGATATCACCTATGCGAAAAATATGCGTCTGACACCGGAGAAAATCCGGGATATGGACACGGATGTGGAGAAATTCCCGGAGATATTCCGTACTTATAATGCGAAACTCAGGCAGATGCAGATGATCGATTACGATGATCAGATGATCTACGCCCTCAGAATTCTGGAACAGTATCCTGAGGTACTTGCACATTTCAGGGAGCAGTATCGGTATTTCTGTGTGGATGAAGCGCAGGATACTTCGAAAATACAGCATGATATGATCGACCTGCTGGCGGCGCAGAGCCGGAATCTGTTTATGGTGGGAGATGAAGACCAGAGTATCTACGGCTTCCGGGCAGCTTACCCGCAGGCACTTGTCTCCTTTGAGGACAGACACCCGGGAGCAGGGATCCTTCTCATGGAGACCAATTACCGCAGCAGGCAGGAGATCGTCCGGGCGGCGGATACTCTGATCCAGAAGAATAAAAACAGACATCCGAAGAAAATGACCGCGGCCAGAGAAGGTGGTGGCTGCGTTACAGAGATCAAGGCAGTATCCAGACAGGGACAGTACAATTATCTGCTGAAAGTAGCCCAGGACTGTGAACAGGAGACGGCAGTATTATACCGGAATAACGAAAGTGCACTTCCCATCATTGATCTGTTGGAACGTAAAGGATTGTCCTACCGGGTGAAAAATTCGGATATGACCTTCTTTTCCCATCCGGTGGTCAACGATATCTGTGATTTTATTCAGTTGTCTCTGGATCCATGGGATGGGGAGGCATTTCTTCGGATCTATTACAAAATGGGAGCCGGTATCAGCAAAAAGGCGGCCATGGAGGCGGTGGATGCCAATACCAGACGACTGACACTGTTGGATACGGTGGCGGAAATGGATGAGGTATCCGTTTACACCAGAAAACAGTGCAAGGCACTGGCTACCCATCTGGACAATATGCGGTATGAGTCAGCAGGAAAAGCTATCTACCGGATCCTGAATTATATGGGATATCAGGAATTCATGGATACCCACGGGTTGGACAGTGGCAAGGCGGAGATATTAAAGGCCCTGGGAGATCAGGAGAACAGCCTGTTTGATTTCCCTGCAAGATTACAGAAGCTGCAGGAGATGATGCGAGAGGGCTGCGGGGATCCGAAGAGTAATTTTATCCTGTCCACGATCCATTCCAGCAAGGGACTGGAATACACAAGAGTGTATCTGGCGGATATGCTGGCGGGAGTGATCCCTTCCCAGATTCCGGGGAGGGGCTGTGTACCGGATTCCCCGGAGGCAAATGCCTATGAGGAAGAGAGAAGGCTTTATTATGTGGGAATGACGAGAGCGAAGGAACAGCTGTATGTATTTACCTTTGGACCGAATCTGACCTCTGCTTTTTCAGGAGAAGTGTTTGAGAAAACGAAGCCGTTAAACGCTGTAAGAAAGACCGGTACGGCTGTCGGGATCAGAGGCTCGCTGCTAAAGACACCGGACAAAAAGGTGCAGAAGCTGCCGCCACGGGAAGTGGAGGCCTGCATCGCAGCCTGTGAGTCCGGACGGGAAGTACAGCATCAGAAATACGGAACCGGCAGGATTGCGTCCGTATCGGCTGACGGCATTGCCCAGATTCTGTTTGCAGGCGAAAACAGTACCAGAAAAATATCCCTTCCCATTGCGTTTTCCGGGAAGATACTTACCTTAAAATAATACATACCAGAGAGGGACAGCGATGTATACAATCGTAGTGGCAGATGACGAAGAGGAATTACGCAGAGCAATCATAAGGAAGATCGACTGGGGGAGCATCGGATTTCAAGTCGTGGGGGAAGCGGAGAACGGCATCGAAGCTTTGGAACTGGTGGAGAGGATGGAACCGGATCTGCTGCTTACGGATATCCGGATGCCTTTTGTCTCCGGAATCGAGCTGGCAAGACAGGTCAGAGAGGTACGTCCTACCACACAGATCGCCTTCTTAAGCGGCTTCGATGAATTTTCTTATGCCCAGCAGGCCATCCAGTACAATATCATCAGTTATATGTTGAAACCTATCACTATGGTGGATCTGACGGAAGAACTGAAGAAGATCAAGCTTAAGATCGACGGAATCTTTGCGGAATTTGATGCCAGAAAACATGATAATCCGGATCTGCAACAGTTTTTTCTGCCCCTTTTGCTAGATGATTATGCCAGCTTTGAGGGGCAGGACCGGGAGGAACTTTTACAGGAACAGGCGGTTGGCAACGGCTTTTTGAAGGATCGTAATAATGCCTTTCAGTATGTGGTGCTGGCCATCACGGTGGAGGATACCAACGGGAAGAACCGTACGAGACCGGAACTGGTACATTCCGTGGATATGATACTGCAAAAATATATGAAGCATTATTCTTTTGCCATGGACGGCAGGATCATTGCAGTGCTGGCGGCCACCACGTCGACCTTCGACCGGTATCTGCATATTGCCGTGGGAGAGATGGTACAGAGTACGGAACGCATTCTGAAAATGCATTGTCATATCGGTGTCAGCCGTATCAGAGAACATCTGGGAGAATGCCACGAGGCCTACAGAGGAGCTATGAGTGCATTGGGATATTGCACTCCGGGAGAGAGCAACATCCATTATATTGCCGATGAAGAGCGGGATAACACCATGGACATGGAGCTGGCGGCGGAATGTGTTACTCAGATGGAGAATCTGATCCGTGGTGGTTCCCGAGAGGAACTGGAAAACTATCTGAAGGATGTATTCGGCAAACTGGAGGTGCAGCAGGATGCTGCCCTGAAATGCAAATTCCTGATCTTCCGGATGTCCTCGGCGCTGATCCGCATTGCCTATACGGTGACAGAAGATTCCGCCCTGCTCCAGCGTTTTGCCATGCTGGAAGGTCCGATACGGGAATCCAGGGATCGTTTCACGGCACTTTGCCTGGAAGTATGGGAACTGGTCAATGCGGGCAAGAAAAAGAGCAGCCAGATCCTGTGTGAAAAGGCCATGCAGATCATCGACAAGGAGTATGGGGATCCGTCCCTGTCTCTGGTGGGCGTCAGCAACAGCATTCATGTGAGCCCCAATTACCTGAGTGCCCTGATCAAAAAAGAGACCGGGTCAAGCTTCGTGGATCTGTTGACGAAAAAGAGGATCGAAACGGCAAGGGAACTGGTACTGGGCAGTTCCATGAAGATGCGGGAGATTGCGGAGCGCTGCGGTTACAGCGATCAGCATTATTTCAGCTACTGCTTTAAAAAGTATTGCGGGGTATCTCCCAATGCCATGCGACAGGAGAAAGAATAAGATATGAAGAAGCAAAAAACGTCCCTTTCTTTTATCATTACGACATTAGTGGTGGGACTGGTTACCCTGTTTTTGCTGTGGTCCACTTTTTACTTTTTTTCTCTTTATGTCGGAAGTATGAAACAGGCGGCACATACCAGCAGTGAACAGGCGGTGACTCAGGCTTCCAATACCATTTCTAACTACATCGGAGATATGCAGGAGATCATGAGTCTGATCGAGAAGGATCTGACAAAGAGCGGCGGAAGTACCGGGCAGACACTGGAGACTCTTTGCAGTGTCCGGTCGGATCTGGTGGCGGTCTATATCTATGATGAGCAGGGGAAGCTGGTGGATTCCCATACGGGAACTCATACTCTGAAGGAACATTATCTGAAGGATCTGTCTTATATCGAACTGGATTCCTACAGCCCCGGGGTACTCTATCTGTCGGAACCCCATGTGGAATCTCTGTTGCAGGACTATTATCCCTGGGTGGTATCGGTCTTACAGGAGATTCCCGGAGCAGACGGACAGAAGCTGCGGGTAGTCATTGATATCCGTTTCTCCAAAATATCGGATTATGTGGACGATGTGGGAATCGGACAGCATGGCTACTGCTTTATCACAGACAGTAATGGAGAGATCATCTATCATCCCCAACAGCAGCTGCTGTATTCGGGTCTTAAGACGGAAGCCACGGAGGGACTGGATCTGAGCCACAACGGTTCCTTTGAGACCGAAGAACTGATCTGTAGTGTCCGGGCGCTGGATAACTGTAACTGGAAGGTGGTGGGTGTCAGCTATATCAGTGAACTGGTGACGGCCAAAGAGATGGAACTGGTGGGAAACATCTGTGTCATGCTGACAATCATTCTGCTGACGACCATGGTGGTCAGTGTTCTGGTATCCAGACTGGTGACCAATCCGGTGCAGCGTCTGATCCGGGCTATGGAAGAGTTCGAAAAGGATGCTGCGGGATATGTTTATCAGCCTGTGGAAGGCACCACGGAGATCGAGGCACTGTCACAGTCCTACGAGCACATGGTAAGAAAGATCCAGAAACTGATGAAGCAGGTACGTCAGGAAGAGATTTCCCTGCGCAAAACGGAGTTAAAGGCTCTGCAGGCCCAGATCAATCCCCACTTCTTATATAATACGTTGGATGCCATCGGGTGGCTCTGCGAGGAAGAAAGGTGTCAGGATGCCGTGGAGATGGTCAATGCTCTGGCGAAACTGTTTCGTATCAGTATCAGCAAGGGGCACGAATTGATCACCATTGAAAAAGAAGTAGAGCATGCCAGAAGCTATTTAAAGATCCAGAATTTCCGCTATAAGAATCAGTTTTCCTATGAGTTTCAGGTGGAAGAGGACTGTCTGCAATATTACTGTAACAAGATCACCCTGCAGCCCATTATCGAAAATGCCATCTATCACGGACTGGACCGCATGGTGGATGAAGGACGGATTCTGATCCGCATCTACAGCGAAGGGGAAGATGTGGTCTTCCGGGTGGAGGATAACGGTGTCGGTATGTCAGAGGAACAGTGTCGGTCGATCCTTCATAAGGAGCCGGGAGATAATTCTGGCATCGGCATCAAGAACGTCAACGACAGGATTAAGATTTATTTCGGAAAAGAGTACGGTCTTTCCATAGAAAGCGAACTGGATGAAGGCACTACTGTGATCATACGGATGCCAAAGGTGGAAGAAAATGCAGCGGCAGGATGGGAGAAAGTATGAGAAAACAGAAAATGAAAAAAATACTGTCCCTGCTGGCTGCGGGTGTCCTGCTTCTTATGAGCATGAGTGGTTGCGGAAAAGAAGCTGAGACAGGGAAAACCCAGGTGGCTATGATCGTGAAGTCCACGGAGAGCGCCTTTTTTAAAAGTGTCTTTGCGGGTGCCCGGGCGGCGGCTACGGAATACAATCTGAATGTTACGTTTAACGGCCCGGAATCGGAAGAAGATTATGTGACCCAGAATGAGATGGTGCGGCAGGCCATGGAGGACGGAGTGGATGTGATCGTTTTCTCTGCGGTGGATTACAATGCCAATGCGGAGATCATCGGTCAGGCAGCCCAGAGAGGAATTAAGATCGTTGTCATTGACAGTGATGTCAACAGCAGTATGGTAAGCTGCCGCATTGGGACCAATAACCTGCAGGCCGGTGTGAAGGCGGCGGAAGCAGCTCTGGCGGTGGGAGAAGACGAACTGTATATCGGTATCGTGAATTATGATGTGAATTCCGCCAACGGGCAGCAACGGGAACTGGGATTCCGGCAGACGGTGGAGCAGGACCCGAGAGTAAAGGATATTACCACCATCAATGTCCTTTCCACCACGGAGGATGCCAGAGCGGGAGCAAAAGAGATGCTTTTGTCGGATTCCAGGATCAATGTGGTGGTGACCTTTAACGAATGGACCAGCCTCGGTGTGGGCTGGGCCATCCGGGATCTGGACCGGGGAGACAGGACGCAGGTGGTGGCATTTGACTCCAATGTGGTCTCTGTGGGAATGTTGGAGACCGGGGAGGTGGATGCCCTGATTGTGCAGGATATGGGAATCACGAAACTGAATCTTCCGCCGA
>ERZ831773.1382-NODE-1382-length-25891-cov-16.314058_pt1 | contig 25891 bp, 16 predicted proteins | sample MGYA00519696_ERZ831773 | MGnify/ENA primary metagenome ERZ831773 (study PRJEB31850, sample SAMEA3708720) | human gut metagenome | biome: human gut; feature: human-associated habitat; material: faeces | place: China | collected 2014 ...
TGCAATCCACACCGACTTTGGGAGATGGCGTCGGATGTGTATGTCGAGCGCTTCGAACACGCCCTTGCGAGGGTCCAACTTGAAGTACTGCCGCCATCCACGCAGGATCGCATTGAGCACCCTAATCGTTCGAAAGAGTGACCCGCCGCGCGCCCTGTAGAAGACGGTGCGGGGCTTGTCCTTCAGCCGCTTGAAGCTTTTCGGGTGAACTAGCGGTTGTCCCGTCGTCCCCACGAAAATGTGGCCAAGAAATTTAGTGGTGTGGCTTCGCCACGTATTGAATGGAGGACGCGCATGGGCGCGCCCTCCAGGGGGAGCTGTACCAAAAAAAACTCCCGAACACTTGCAAACGGGGAGCTGACCCTGTATTCGGCTATGCGCTTGGTGCTATCCCCTGCGCTCGGGACTTCCACCCGATTGTGCCCATGCCTGGCACACCGCCAAGGGGCGCTCATAGGCGCCCCTTTTGCGTTGGTCATCAAGTTTCATGAAAATCACATCTGCACAGTCCTCTTCGTTTTCAGACCTTACTCCTTTCAGGGCTGTGTAAAAAAAACCACACTGCTGGAAACGCACCTCTGATTTGCCCAGCATCCGCCATACAAGAAAATGACAAAGAAACCACAGGCGTTCAAACAGCAGCGCAAAAATAGGCGCTTCCCTGTGTGCCACAGCAAGAATTATGAAGCAAAACCTTTTTTTTCAAAGGTAAATTGCGCTTACCAAAACACGATTAAATTTCCAAAACACGATCCCAAAAACGCGCCCCGGAGACATTATCCACATCGAGAACCGACGGGCGTACATCATCATTCCGATTCAGGATAGAGTTACACCTAGTCGAATTCAGGATATAGTTACACCTAGTCGAAATTTGCAACATGTCTTCGGGTTCGAAGAACGGTTCCAACCCTGCTTCTGACGATCCGGAGACCATACATCAGATAGCTGAAAATGAAGAAAACCTCCGCCGCTTTGATGGCCCTCGCCATGGCCGCCGGCCTGTCCGGTTGCGCTTATCAGGCCTCTCCTGTTGATCAGCTCGAAAGCCCCGCCTCCACGGCCGACCAGGCCAAGGCTCAGGCCGAAGCCCAGAAGGCCGCCGACTCCCTCGCTCCGACGCTCAAGCGCAAGATCGCCCTCGGCCGCATCGCCAACGACACCTCCTACGGCCGCAGCCTCCTGAGTTCTGCCAATCCGGACGAACAGACCAAGCAGGTCTACAACATGTTTGCCAAGGCCCTCGGCAGCTCCGGTCAGTTCACCGTTCTTGAGCGCGACGACCTTGAAGCCATTGACCGCGAAGCCGCCCGCAACGGCAGCTCGACCCAACAGGTCGGTGCCGACATCCTCGTCATCGGCTCCCTTACCGAATTCGGCCGCAAGACCGTCGGCAAGTCCGGCTTCATGAGCGCTACCAAGAAGCAGGTCGCCTACGCCAAGATGGACGTCCGCGTCGTCGACACCTCGACGGGCATCGTCCTCTTCACGGCCTCCGGCGCCGGCGAAGCCTCGAACGAATCCGGCTCCGTGCTCGGCTGGGGCAGCAGCCGTGCCGGCTACGACGGCACGCTTTCCGACAAGGCCATCGCTCAGGCCGTGTCCGAAGTGATCAACAAGATGGTCACAGGCCTTACCGACCGTCCGTGGAAGACATACTTCCTGAGCGTTGAAAAGGGTGCCGTCGCCATTTCCGGCGGCGCTTCTCAGGGTCTCACCCCGGGCATGAAGCTCTCCGTCAAGACTCTCGGCAAGCAGGTCAAGTCTGGCCAGACCGGCTTCCTCGTCCGCCTCCCCGGCACCGAGATCGCCAAGATCGAAGTCACCCAGAACTTCGGCGACTCTCCAGAAACGGAAGGCTCCCTCGTCAAGGTGATTTCGGGCTCCCTCGGCAAGCACGACCCCAACAAGCTCGTCATTGAGGAGATCAAGTAATGTCCAAGATCCGCACTTTTGTTACGGCTGCCGCCGCTTCGGCCGCCATCCTTCTGGCGGGTTGCACCGCCATGCCGACGGAACAGGCCGGCGTCCTTGACGACCGTCCCCAGATCAGCTTCAAGTCCACCCTCGACAATACGGATCTTCCCGTGTACGTCGACGGCCTGAAGGTCGGCATCATGTCCGACTTCATGGAAGGCGATGCCGCTCTGCGCGTCCTTCCCGGCACCCACACGATCACCGTCAAGATGCCCAACGGCAAGCAGAACGTCCAGCGCATCTTCGTCAACGACGGTGTTTCCAAGACCATTGTCATCCAGTAAACGACTCATCATATGAAGAAGCTCACTATTGTCATGAGCCTGCTCGCAGTCGCCGCCCTCAGCGGCTGCAGCCACCAGCCCAGGCTCACGTGGAACGACTATCAGGACCGTCTGTACGACCACTACGGGCAGACCATCACCGACGAGGAATACCTCGCCGCCCTGCTTGAAGCCGTCGAAGACTCCAAGAAGACCGGCATAACGCTGGCTCCCGGCCTCTATGCTGAAATCGGCACCTTCTACGCCCGCGCCGGCAAGCTCGAGGACGCCATTCCCTACTATGAAATGGAAGCCAAGACCTGGCCTGAAAGCAAGCCCTTCATGGATGACCTGGTAACCGGCATCAAGCGTCACCTCGCCCTCAAGAACCAACAGGAGAAATCCAAGTGATGTTCCGTCGCCTCTCCATGATTTTGGGCCTCTGCTCCGCCATGCTACTGGCTGGCTGCGCCTCCGGCCCCCGCCAGTTCGCCTTTGACGAGCCTGAACTGCGCTCCATTCTGGTCGTTCCCGTCATCAACGAAACGAACAGCGTCGAAGCCGACACGCTCATGCACGCCACCGCCACCACGCCGCTGGCTAACATGGGCTACTACGCCTTCCCCGTTGACACCGTCAAGTTCGTTCTTGAATCTGAAAGCCTCTATGAACCGGAACGCGTCCGCGAACTCGGCCCCGTCAAGCTCGCAGAAATGTTCCATGCCGACTCCGTGCTGTTCATCAAGGTCACCTACTGGGACGCCCAGTACATCGTGCTGAACACGAAGACGAAGGTCACCGCCGAGTACGAACTCTTCAAGGCTGACGGCACCTCCCTCTGGAAGGATACCGTTACCTTTGCAAAAGACTCCAGCAGTCAGAACGCCAGCCTGCTCGGTCTGATGGTTGACGCCGCCGTTGCCGCCATCAACCGTGCGGCTCCCGACTTCCGCCCCCTGGCCAAGAGCGCCAATGCTTACGCCCTTCGCCACTGGCACGTCGGTCCTCACGTCCTCGAGGCCGCCGAAAAGACTCAGCAGAAGCAGTAATGCCGTCTGACAGTCGTCAGTTGTAAAGCAGGAGGCACGGGATTCTTCCCGTGCCTCTTTTTCATGTGCAGGCAATGGACCTGATGACGGGAAGGCTTCAGACCATTCTCCTCGCAAGAGCTGCGCAGGCTGCCACTTCCGGCGACACGGCAAAAACGCCACAACAATGCCAATGACGACAATGGGGGCGTCCCTGCGGACACCCCCATTGTGCGTTGTGTTCCCGTACTCACGGCTTCAGCCCCCTGCGTGCGCGCAGCGTATGTCTCGAAGCCGTGCCGTGGCAAACGGCAGGGAGAGCGCCTTGAGGTCGGCGTCACCCTGACCATGAGCCTCCTGTGATCATTCGGCCTTTTGTGCGCCGTCCGTTGCGACAGGCTTCGCTTCTTCAGACGGCGCATCGACCTCAGAAACGTCCTTCACGGACGGCGGGTGCCTCGGGCGCGGAGACGCCTGCCTCTTCGACGGTGCTCTCGGACTGCACGAATTCGGGCTGCGCGTCGACAGCCGCCGCAGCGGGCGCAGCGGATTCGGCCTGAACGGCCTGGGCGGCCTCGGCAGCCTCAGCCGTTTCAGCAGCTTCAGCGGCAGCGGCGCCTGCGGCTCCTGCAGCGGCGGACTTGCCGAAGGACGGCATCCACTTCTTGTAGTCGACGCCCTTGATCTTGTCCATCTTGTCCTTGAGGTCGAGGTTCTCGATCCTCTCCTTGACGTTGAGGTTGTCGATCTTCTCCTTGACGTTCAGGTCCGCGATCTTTTCCTTCACCTTGAGGTCCGCGATCCTCTGCTTGACGCGAAGACCGACGATCCTGTCCTTCATGCCGGAGAAGAAGGAGAGCTTTTGAGCCTCGGGAGCGGCGGACGCATCGAACGCGGCGTCTGCGGCTTCACCACCCTCGGCAGCCTGAGTGGCCTGGGCGGCCTTGACGGCGGCCTTCGCCCTCGCCTTTTCCTCGCGGCGCTTCGCCATCTTCTCCCTGATGCCGTCGAAGATCGAACGGCGGGAGGTGTTTCGGGCCGCATGCCGGGCGGCGCTCGCGGCGGCTTCGGCGCGGGCCTGCGCGATGATGGCGGCGCCTTCGTCCTCGTCGACGTCGTTCGTCGCCTCGCCTCGTGCGACCGCCTTTTCGTGGCGAACCTGAGCGCCGATGCCGAAGACGTCGGCCACGGCCTCACCGAGGCTTTCGGAGGCGATCTGGGTGTCGTTGAGGATGCGGGTGTGTTCGTCGAACGGCACAGCCCTGAGGTTTTCGGGGCTGGCGACGCGCACGATGATGCGGCAGTCATGCTTGAGTTCGCGCGCGGCCGCAAAGACGGTCTTGTTGAGGACCATGTCGGAGGACGGCAGCACGAGGACCTCGGCATCGACGAGATGGCCCTGGACGAGGAGCGCGGGGTCGGACGGATTGCCGACGATGGCCGAACCATGCTTGTAGGAGTCGACGACCGCGGCGGTCGTGTCGCTCATCACGAAGCAGGTGAAGTCGATGCCGCGGGCCTCGAGCCTCGGCAGGAGCGCGAGTACGACCTCGTTGACGCCCGCGATGAGCACGTGCCCCTTGATGGTCTTGGGCTCGACGGAGGCGAGCGGCGAGACGCGTTCGGCCATGCGCGCAAAGAACGGACGGCGGGAGACGAGGAGGTTCCTCACGTGCGGGATGGCCGTGAACATCAGCGGATTGAGCGCGATCGTCAGAATCGAGGCTGCCACAACGATGCTCATCGTGCCCGGCGTCGCGATCCCGAGCGCAATGCCCTGGCCGCAGAGAATGAAGGAGAATTCACCAAGCTGCGAGACGCAGGCGCCCATGACGAGGGCCGTGTCGAGCGGCCAGCCCAGAAGCAGCACGAGCGCGGCCGTCACGCTGCTCGTGATGCACATGATGATGAGCATCACGGCGATCACGGCCCAGGGCTCGTTCACGAAGACGTGCGGGTCGAGCATGAGGCCCACGGAGATGAAGAACAGCACCGAGAAGGCGTCCTGCAACGGCAGGCAGTTGCGGGCCGCGCGGTGCGCAAAGCTCGACTCGCGCATCACCATGCCGGCGAAGAAGGCGCCCAGAGCGTAGCTCACGCTGAAGATCGCACCCGCGCCGTAGGCGATCCCGATGGCGATCGCAAGCACGCAGAGCGTGAAGAGCTCGCGGGAGCCCGAAAGCGCCACGCGCTGGAGAATCCACGGGAAGAGACGCTTGCCGACGATGAGCATGCCGGCCACGAACACCGCGACGCCGAGCAGCGTCTTGGAGAGCGAGATGACGATGAGCCTCGGATCAACGGGCCCCTCGCCCTGCGTCACCTGCGCGACGAGCGGCAGGCACACCATGATGAAGACGGTGACGAGGTCCTGCACGACGAGCCAGCCGATGGCGACCTGGCCGCTCGGCGTGACGGAAAGCTTGCGAAGCTCAAGGGCCTTCATCACGACGACGGTCGATGCACAGGAGAGCGTCATGCCGAAGACGATCGCATTGGGAAGCGCCCAGTCCCAGGCAAGGAGCGCGACGGCCGTGCCGGCGGCGCCCGATGCGGCCATCTGCAGCATCGCGCCCGTGACGGCCACGCCCTTGACCTTCACGAGGTCGGCGACCGAGAAATGCAGGCCCACGCCGAACATCAGGAGCATCACGCCGATTTCGGCGAACTGCTCCGTGACGACGCGGTCGACGTTGGGAAGGAGCGGGAAGAGGCCCACGGACACGCCCGCGATGATGTAGCCCACAAGCGTGGGGGTCTTTAGGAAGCGCTCTGCAAGCCACCCGAAGACAAGCGCGAGCCCGAAGCCCGTTACGAGCGTGGTGATGATGGAAAACTGATCGGTCAAGGCCTTTTCTCCTCTGGTCTGTCCTGCCTAATCCTGCCTCTCCGATCCGCGGCACGGGACGGGCCTTTTGCGTGAAGGGAAAGAGTTTGATTTTACTCTCCCAAAGTGCGTTTCACCTCCTCGTCATCCCAAGCAAAACAACTCATCGACTCAATGGCTCGATCGTGCGAAAATCGTTCCCTCTTGGAATGCGGACCAGAGGAAGGTGAGAACGAGGGTAGCGATGAAGAAAACCGCAAATTTACGAAGGAAGCGGATCATGGGCAATCCTACTATGCGTGAAGTTTGAAGAAACGGGACGCCGCCCGCAAAATTTGAATTCTACCCGTCACCGCCCGGACGTCCTACCCGTGCATCACGAGCGTTTCCGCGAGCTTCAGTACAATGTGGTGTTTAGATTCCGAAATCCGATTCCGGCCGGGCGATTCTCCGGACGGCAGCCAAGACAATTCCGATGATAGCCACCGAAGCACAGCGCGAAGCAATCGACAGTCTTCTCACCTTCATTGAAGAGGCCACGAGCCTCAGGCAGACGGCCGCAAGGCACCTCTCGAGGTGCGGCAGGCTTCTCAGGCTCCCCGAGCTCGAGGCGGCCGTGCCGGGGCTCGTTGCGGGCGACCCGACGGGCTCCGACGCCGACCTCGTCTGCCGCATCGAAAAGCTCGAGATGCCGCCGTGCCCGCCGATTCCCGAGTCTCTCGCCCCGTACGCGACGGGCGACTGGCGCGCCCCCGAATGGACGCCCGACTGGAAGGCCCTGCCCGATCCGGCCGAGCATCCTGAGTCGGCCGAACTCTACGAGACGCTCGCCGACTGGCTCAGGATCCGCGGCTCCTGGCTGGAGGCCAGAGGCGAGATTCTTCCCAACCATGCGCTCTTCGAGCGCCTGCAGGATCTGAGGGACCATCTCTCCGAGTCGAACCTTCGCGACGAGTGCGTGATCGGCACGGCCGTCTTCACGTCGAACCCCGACGTCACGCGCGCGAAGAACCCCGTGCGCTGGCCGCTCCTCGTGCAGCCGCTCGTCATCGAGCTCGGCTCGAGCCGCCGCAACCTGCCCGTGATCGAAGTGCGCAGAAACGGCGACGAGGACCCGAGGCTCCTTGCCGAAATCCTCGCGCCCTTTGCCGAGGACGGCATCGACCTCAAGGCCGCCTCGCGCTTTGAGGAATGGCTCGAGGATGCGGGTGCGGACGCGAACCTTGCAGGCGACGAGTCGCTTTCCGAGGCGCTCGAAAAGTTCGCCGCAAGCCTTCACCCAGACTGCCGCTTCGTACCCGCAGAAGAAGCACTCCCCGAGGACGCGGGTGAAAAACCCGCCTTCACGCTCGAGGCGAGTCCCGTCATTCTTATTCAGCCGCGTCCGAGCGGCGTTCGCAGTGCGATCCGCAGCATCAGGAAGGACATCGCCGAACACCGCGACGTGCCCGCGCACCTGATGGAGATCGTCTGTCCCGACGTCTTCCCGACGCTCGCCTCGGGCCTCACGCCCACGCTTTCGCTCGAAGCCAAACTCGCCGCGACGGCGGGCGAGGACCCCGACGTACTTCTCGCCAAGCCCGCGAACCCCGAGCAGCTCGCGATCGCGCACGAGGTCGAACACAACAACGTCGTGCTCGTGCAGGGCCCTCCCGGCACAGGCAAGACCCACACCATCGCGAACCTTCTCGGCCACTTCCTCTCGCAGGGCAAGCGCGTGCTCGTCACGAGCCACACGACGAAGGCGCTCTCGGTCGTCAAGGACCTCCTGCCGAAGGAGATCCAGCCGCTCTGCGTCACGATGCTCGGCGACAGGAAGGACCTCGAGCAGACCTCGTCCGAACTCATCACGCGCCTCACCCGCCTCAACGTCGAGGACCTCGAGGCCCGCATCAGGGCGCTCGGCCTTGAACGTCATCGACTCGGCACCGCGCTCGCCGACCGTCGCCGCCGCATCTTCGAGCAACGCAGGATCGAGCACAAGGCCGTCGAATTCAACGGCCGCCGCTACACGCTCACCGAAATCGCGAAGTTCCTGCGCGAGGCCGAGCGCCTGCAGGCGCTCATTCCGGGCGAAGTGGCCGAAGGTCCCCTGCCGCTCTCCTTCAGGGAGCTTCTTGAACTCTACGGCACGAACGGCCGGTGGGACGCCGAGACGGCCCGCGACCTCTCGGGCCTGCTCCCCGGATTCGAGCTTCTGCCCGACGTCGACACGATGCGCGGCATGAACCGCCGCTGGCGCGACGTGCTCGCCGAGGACGCAGGCGACGTCACCATCGACGAGCGAAGGAGCGCCTCAGGCGAACGGCTCCACGCCTTCATGAAGGGCGGCGAAACGCTTCTCGTCGCACCCGAGTCGGGCATCTCCGCGCTCACGCCCGCTATGGATCTTTCGCCGCTTACCGAAACGGACGAAATGAAGCGCCTTGCGCTCTCGCTCGGCCTTGCGGACGAAGGGTGCCGCGAGGCCTTCGAGCAGCTCGAGCGCGAGCTCGCGGCCGCAAACGAACTTGCTCTCGCCGTCGACCGCGCCTCGCTTCTTGACAACCGCACCGTCATCATCCCCGACGCCATCGACGCCGACGCCGCCATGAAGGCCGCCGAATGGTTCACAGCCAACGATCCCGACGGCAGCACGGGCTTCCTCGGCCGCCTCTTCAACAAGGAGGCCCGCGAGGCCGCCGATGCGCTTTCCGGCGTCGAAGTGGACGGCTCGCGCCCTGCCTCGAAGGAGGCCTTCGAAGCCGTCGCGCTGCACGCGCGCCTCAAGGCCGCCGTGAAGACCGTCGCCCGCACCTGGGACAGCCTTGCCGAACGCGCGGACGCACCCGCCTTCGCCACTTACGGCGACAACGCCGTGCGCACGCTCTTCACGCGCTACGGCACATCGCTCTCCGACACCTGCATCTGGTGGCGCAGGGTCTTCGTTCCCTATATTGAAGGGCTTCTTTCCGCCGGCATCGAAGCCGAGGGCATGAAGGAGCTCCTTGAATCCGCCGATCCGCTCGAGGCGGCCCGCAGGTTTGCGACCGACGTGCTCGCGCCCGTGCACACGGCCCGTCACCGCGAGGCCGAGCTTCATGCGCTTCGCGAATGGCAGGCGACCGAGAGCCAGAAGCTCTATGCGGCCGCACCTGCCTGCGCGACCGCAAGGCGCCTTGCCGCCGCAACGCTCGTCGATCCCGACGCCTGGGAGCTTGAGGCCGAGCGCCTCAGGAAGCTTCTTGAGGACCAGCCGCTCTTTGCCCGCCGCACCGAGCTTCTTGAAAGGCTTCGCGCCGCCGCGCCCGAGTGGGCGAACGCGCTCGAGGCGGGCGAGCCCGGCTTCACGACCTCGAACCCATCGCCCGAAATCACGAACGCCTGGCTCTACCGCCAGCTCGAGCGCATCTACACGCGCGCGACCGCCGCGGACCTCGATGCACTGCAGTCCGACGCCGAGCGTCTGTGCGCCGACCTTCGCGAGGCGACGGCCCAGCTCGCCGTCGCCAAGGCCTGGCTTGCCGTCAAGTCGAGGCTCTCGAACGGTCCCGCGCTCTCGAACCTCTTCTCGCTTGCCGCCTACATGAAGCGCGCCGTCGGCCGCGGCCGCAAGAGCGCCGCCTGGAGGCGCGAGGTCAACAGGCTTCTGCCCGCCTGCCAGCAGGCCGTGCCCGTCTGGATCATGATGATCCAGGACGCGCTCCTCAACTTCAGCACCGCCTCGAAGTTCGACGTGATCGTCGTCGACGAGGCGAGCCAGGCCGACATGACGGCGCTGCCGCTCCTCTATATGGGCAAGAAGGTGATCGTCGTGGGCGACGACCGCCAGGTGACGCCGCTCTCCGTGGGCACGAGCGAGGCCGCCGTCGACGCGCTCTGCGCCCGTCATCTTGAAGGCCGCGTCAAGGAGCCCAAGCTCTACGACTCGAGGCTCTCGCTCTACGGCCTCGTGCAGAGCATGGCCTTCCCCGCGCACATGCTCGTCGAGCACTTCCGCTCCGTGCCCGAAATCATCGGCTGGTGCAGCCGCCTTTCCTACAACGGCACGATCAGGCCGCTTCGCGACGCCTCGTCCTCGAGCCTCAAGCCCGCGGTGGTGCTCTGGCGCACCCGCGGCACGGCGGGCGACAACGGCGTCAACGAAGAGGAGGCCCAGGCCGTCATCCGCCTGCTTCGTGCGATGATCCATGATCCCGCCTACGACGGCAAGACCTTCGGCATCATCCCGATGCGAAGCGTGCACGGCGCGCAGGTCAACCGCATCCGCCGCCTGCTCGTCGAGAACTTCGACCCGCGCGAGATCGAGCGCCGCCGCATCCACTGCGGCATTTCGGCCGAATTCCAGGGCGACGAGCGCGACGTCGTGATCCTCTCGCTCGTTGACTCCGCCGCGCCCGGGCTTCCCCTCAGGAAGGAGACCGACGGCGCCGACGGCATGATGAAGAAGCGCTGGAACGTGGCCGTCTCCCGCGCCCGCGACCAGCTCTGGCTCGTGCACTCCTTTGACCCCGCCGCGCAGCTCAAGCCCGACGACCTGCGCCGCTCGCTCTTCGACTGGGCCGACGGCGTCATGTCGGGCACGATCGGCGCGGCCGAGCCCTTCGACCTGCCGGATCCCGAATTCACGGGTCAGGTGCTCCGTGCGCTGCGAAAGCGCGGCTACCGCGTCGAGGCGGGCCACGATGCAGGCGCCTGGCGCCTCGACATGGTCGTGCGTGCGCGCGGCCGCGCCGCCGCCATCGAGTGCGACGGCTCGGGCCGCGAGGACGAGGACGCCATCCGCCGCGACATGGAGCGCCAGACCGTGCTTGAGCGCGCGGGCTGGAAGTTCGTGCGCGTGCGCAGCGCCGACTGGTTCCGTCGCCCCGAAAAGACGCTCGAGCGCGTCTGCGAGGCCCTCGCCGCCCTGGGCATCGCGCCCGAGCCCGAGGACTGCGCCCCACAGAAGGACCTGCTTCTTGCACACGTGAGAGCCAACGTCGAGCGCCTCGAAGCAGGACTCGACATGATCGTCTTCGACAAGGAGAACGAGGACCCCGTGCCGCCCGTCGCCCCCGTGACGCCCGCCGACCTCGCGCCCGACGACGCCGAACCCGTCGTCACCGCCCCCGTGCAGTTCGAGGCCCCGCTCATGCCCGTCGAGGTCGAGAAGGCCGACATCATGCTCATCCCCGAGATGGAGATGAGGGACGCGGTGCGCATCTCACTCCCGACGCTCTCCGACGTCTTCGACGACGAGCCCGCCGCCGAAACGGATGCCGAGACGGAAGGCGAGGCTCAAAACGAGCCCGTGGCCGAGTCCTGCGGCGACCCGCACCACACGCCCGTCACCTTCATGGAGGTGATCCGCGACGGCCTGATGGACCGAGGCGTCAATCCCGTCCTTCAGACGACGCCCAACGACGCCACCATGACGATCGGCGGACGCACGCTCCTGCGCGCCACCTTCTGGAGCGGCCGCGCCGACGTGCTCGTGCCCGCCTTCGACGACGTCAAGCCCCGCACGTGCGCGGGCTGCCGCCTCGTGCACAACGGCGCCTGGCGCATGTGGTCGCTCGCCGAAGCCGACCTCACGCAGCGCTTCGTGCAGGACTTCGTCGTCTTCATCGCCCGAACGGCCGAAGCCCTCCGATGACGGACCGGTGAAAAACCGCAAGTGACCCGCCGCCCGCAGGAGAAACGCCTCTCCCGCGGGCGGTTTTGCATCGAACCCCGCCGTCTCCCTACGCCTGCAGGCTTATCACGGCGCGCGTCGTCCATGCGCAGCACGCCCTCGTGATGCCGCAGGCGAAACCGCGAGCGCCGGGGTCCCCGCGACGCCTCCGCCCTTCCTCCCCGCCCCGCCGTCAAAAGGCCTCTCCCTCAACGAGAAGGATCAGGTTTTCCGTCTTCTGCCGTCAACTTTCGGCAAAATCACTTGATTAGTCGGCTATCTTCTTCGAACACCCGGAACTGACGATCCGTTCATACCTGTGGGATTGCAGAGGACACTACTGAGACTGCGCGCCGTTTTACAGCGCGAAAGTCCCGAAAACCTCATCTTCCCCTCGAGCAGTAGCGATCCCAATGATGAAGCACGCGTCAGAAACATCGGAAAAAGCGCTCGAAAATTGAAGAATCTTTACGTTCGGCGCCGTTTCGATTTGGTACAATCCTGAACGTTCGTTCAGAAGGTTTGCTAGAATTCTGAACAGCCGTTCAGTCATTTCTGAACAGGTGTTCAGGAAAGAGTCCCGCAACACGGCACTTTCCGACGACCTGATACAACCGTTTTCGACAAAAACCAGAAGGTACATTGACATGTTGTCAACGCACAAAACCATCACCCTGGCGCTGATGTGCGCCCTGGCTTCCACGACCGTGCTCACCGGCTGCAAGGACGGCGCCCAGCAGGGTCAGGCCACCCAGAGGCAGATGCCTCCGACGGAAGTCACCTACGTGACGGCCAAGACGACCGACCAGACGCTTCAGACGACCCTGACGGGCCGCACCAGCGCCTACTATGAAGCCGAGGTTCGCCCGCAGGTCAACGGCGTCCTCGTCAAGAAGCTCTTCAAGGACGGCTCCGAAGTCAAGGCCGGCCAGCAGCTCTATCAGATCGACGACGCCCCCTACGTCGCCGCGCTCAAGTCCGCAGAAGCCTCGCTCGGCCAGGCCAATGCCAACCTTGTGAAGGCCCGCGCCGACGCGAAGCGCTCCTCCGAGCTCGTCAAGATCAACGCCGTCTCGAAGCAGTCCGACGACGCCGCCCAGGCCGCGCTCAAGTCCGCCGTCGCCAACCAGAAGGCCGCCGAGGCCGCCGTGGCGACCGCGAAGGTCAACATGCAGTACACGAAGGTGCTCTCCCCGATCTCGGGCCGCATCTCCCGCTCCGAATTCACGGAAGGCGCGCTGATGGCCGCCTACCAGGCCACGCCGCTCACGCGCGTGCAGCAGCTCGACCCGATCTACGTCGACGTGACGCAGAAGGCCGACGACCTGATGCGCATCCGCCGCGACATCGCCTCCGGCGTGCTCAAGTCCGGCGACAACCAGAGCGCCCGCGTTCAGCTCGTCTTTGACGACGGCTCCGTCTACCCGCACGAGGGCGAGCTGACGTTCACCGACGTCACCGTCAACGAATCCACCGGCATGGTCAACGTCCGCGCCGTGTTCCCGAATCCGGACAAGGTTCTTCTCCCCGGCCTCTACGTCCGCGCCAACCTCGTCGAGGGCGTGCGTCCCGACTCCATCGTCATTCCGATGCAGTGCGTGATGCGCGACGCCAAGGGCAACGCCTCGGTCTGGGTGATCGACGCCGAGAACAAGATCGCCACCCGCAAGATCACGGCCTCCCGCTCGATCGGCACGAGCTGGCTCGTCGAGTCCGGCCTCAAGGCCGGCGACCGCGTCGTCTTCGAGGGTTTCCAGCGCACCCGCGCCGGCGCCACCGTTTCGCCCAAGGAGGCCGACGCCTCCAAGATGCTCGACAAGACGGGCAAGTCCCTCTACTAATACGGACTGAGGCAGAAAACCATGTTCTCACGCTTTTTCATTGAGAGGCCCGTCTTCTCGTGGGTGATCGCCATCGTGATCATGCTCGCGGGCGCTCTCTCCATCCTCAGGCTGCCGATCAGCCAGTTCCCGCAGATCGCGCCTCCGCAGGTAAGCATCTCCGCCACCTATCCGGGCGCCTCCGCCGAGACGATCGAAAACACCGTCACGCAGATCATCGAGCAGAACCTCACCGGTCTTGACGGCTACCTCTACATGTCGTCGACGTCCGACTCGACGGGCCGCGTGTCCATCACGGTGACCTTCGAGGCCGGCACGAACCCCGACATGGCTCAGGTTCAGGTCCAGAACAAGATCCAGACGGCCCTGACCACGCTTCCGCAGGTCGTGCAGCAGATGGGCGTCACCATTCAGAAGACGTCCGCCAACTTCCTGATGGTCGTGGGCTTCATCTCCAAGGACCACAGCATGAACGCCTCCGACTTGGGCGACTACCTCGTCGCCCATGTTCAGGAGCCGCTCTCGCGCGTGCAGGGCGTCGGTGAAGCCGAAGTGTTCGGCTCCGAATACGCCATGCGCATCTGGCTCGACCCGAGCAAGATGGTGAAGTACAAGCTCAACCCGAGCGAAGTCAAGGCCGCCATCTCGGCCCAGAACGCCCAGGTCTCCGCCGGCGGCATCGCCCAGCAACCGACCGACGGCAAGCAGCTCTTCACGGCCACCATCTCGTCGGCAAGCTTGCTGCAGACGCCTGAGGAATTCCGCAACATCCTCCTCAAGACGACCGAGGACGGCGCCAAGGTCTACCTGCGCGACGTCGCTGAAGTCGCCGTCGGCCAGCAGACCTACATGGCCTTCGCCACCTACGACGACTATCCGGCCTCCGGCATGGCCATCAAGCTCGCTTCGGGCGCCAACGCCATCGCCACGCAGAAGGCCGTGCTCGAACGCGTCGAGGAACTCAAGCCGAGCTTCCCCGAAGGCATGGAAGTCGTGATTCCGTTCGACACGACGCCGTTCGTCTCCGCAGCTCTCAAGGGCGTGATCAAGACGCTCTTTGAAGCCATCGTGCTCGTCGTCGTGGTGATGTACCTCTTCCTGCAGAACTTCCGCGCGACGCTCATCCCGACGATCGCCGTGCCGGTCGTGCTTCTGGGCACGTTCGGCGCGCTCTTCGCCTGCGGCTTCTCCATCAACATGCTGACGATGTTCGCCATGGTGCTCGCCATCGGCCTGCTGGTGGACGACGCCATCGTGGTCGTGGAGAACGTCGAGCGCGTGATGCGCGAGGACGGCACCGACCCGAAGACCGCCACCATCAAGTCGATGGGCGAAATCCAGTCGGCCCTCGTGGGCATCGCCATGGTCCTTTCGGCCGTGTTCGTGCCGATGGCCTTCTTCGGCGGCTCCACGGGCGTCATCTACCGCCAGTTCTCGGTGACCATCGTCTCAGCCATGGCGCTTTCCGTCGTCGTCGCCCTGACACTGACGCCGGCCCTCTGCGCCACGATGCTCAAGCCGGTCAACCATGAGGAGCACCACGGCAAGGGCGGCTTCTTCGGCTGGTTCAACCGCAGCTTCGACGCCTTCACGCAGTCCGTCAAGGCCCTCATCGCCAAGTCGATCCACGGCTGGAGCGTCATGCTCGTCGCCTACGCCGCCGTCGTCGGCCTGATGGTCTGGGGCTTCAAGGCGCTGCCAACCTCGTTCATGCCGCAGGAAGACCAGGGCGTCCTCATGATGATGTCCCAGCTCCCCGACGGCGCGACGCTCGAGCGCACCGACCTTGAGATGAAGAAGATCCAGCAGACGTTCGCCAAGACCGAAGCCAAGTCCGTCGAGTCCGTCTTCGTGGTCCGCGGCTTCTCCTTCGCGGGTACGGGCCAGAACATGGCTCTGGGCTTCCTGAAGCTTCGCGACTGGAGCGAGCGCACGACGCCCGACACGTCGGTCGCCGCCATCCAGGGCCGCACCATGGGCATCCTCATGGGTCACCCGGACTTCAAGCAGGCCAGCACCTTCGTCTTCCCGCTTCCGCCGGTTCCCGAACTCGGCGTGGCCGACGGCTTCGACCTCTACATCCAGGACAACACGGGCGGCACGCACGACAAGCTCATGCAGTATATGGGCCAGTTCCTGATGAAGGCCAACGCCGACCCGCGTCTGACGATGGTCCGCCACAACGGCATGGCCGACACGACGCAGTTGAAGCTCGTGCTCGACTATGAAAAGCTCTCGGCCCTCAACCTCAGCATCGGCGAAGTCAACTCCGCCATCTCGACCGTCCTCTCCGGCTCCTACGTCAACGACTACATGGACCGCGGCCGCGTCAAGCAGGTCTGGGTCATGGGCAACACGGGCTCGCGCATGCAGCCCGAAGACATCCTCGGCTGGCACGTTCGCAATGCCAACGGCGAGATGGTGCCCATCGGCACGTTCGCCAAGTTCGAATGGACCTACGGCAGCCCGCGTCTCGAACGCTTCAACGGCCTCCCCGCCGTGAACATCCAGGGCAACCCGCGTGCGGGCGTCTCCTCCGGTCAGGCCATGGCCGCCATTGAGGAAATCGCCAAGGAAGTCTTCCCCACCGGCTACGAAATCGCCTGGAACGGCGTTTCGTACCAGGAAAAGGCCGCAGGCAACCAGGGTCCCGCGCTCTTCGCGCTCTCGATCCTCGTGGTGTTCCTCTGCCTTGCCGCCCTTTATGAAAGCTGGTCCGTCCCGATCGCGGTGCTCCTCGTGGTGCCCTGCGGCGTCGTGGGCGCCCTCGGCCTCACCGGCGCGCTCGGCATGTCCAACGACATCTACTTCCAGGTCGGCCTTCTCACGACGATCGGTCTGGTGAGCAAGAACGCCATTCTGATCGTGGAATTCGCCAAGGAGTACATGGAACAGGGCAAGGATGCGATCCACGCCGCCGAAGAGGCCGTGCGTGTCCGCCTGCGTCCGATTCTCATGACCTCCCTCGCCTTCGGTCTCGGCGTGCTCCCGCTCGCCATGGCCCACGGCGCGGGCGCCGGCGCCCAGAACGCCATCGGCGTGGGCGTGCTCGGCGGCATGCTCGCAGGCACCTTCCTCTGCATCGCCTTCGTCCCGGTCTTCTACGTGCTCGTCGACCGCTTCCTCGGCGGCAAGAAGCGCCACGAAAAGAACCAGACCCAGCAGGCCTGATGCAGGTGACTGACATCACGACACATTGAAATCTCAGGGCGGCGGGCCTCACCCGCTCCGCCGCCCTAACGGAACAAACATCATGTCCACGACGATTTTCAAGATCCTTCCCCTCTGCGCGGCCCTCGCCCTGACGGGCTGCGTCAACCTCGCCCCGGACCACGAGCGTCCAGCCGCGCCCGTCGAACAGGCGTGGCCCACGGGCGAAGCCTACGACGCCGCCTCCGTGCGCAGCGAAGCCCTGCCCGAATGGCAGGCCTTCTTCACGGACGAGCGCCTTCGCAAGGTGATCGATCTCGCCCTCAAGGAAAACCGCGACCTCCGCGTCTCGGCCCTCAACATTGAAAAGGCCCGCGCCCTCTACGGCGTGCAGCGCTCCGAGCTCTTCCCGACCGTCGCCGCCGCCGCTAGCAACGCAGGCAAGCACACCCCGGCAAGCGTCGCCGGCACGAGCACGACGACCCACACCTACACGGCCCAGCTCGCCATGACGAGCTATGAGCTCGACTTCTTCGGCCGCGTGCGCAACCTCAACGAACAGGCCCTGCAGGCCTACCTCGCCTCCGAGGACGCCCGCCGCTCCGCCCAGAGCGCCCTGATCGCCCAAGTCGCCTCCGGCTGGCTTGCGCTCGGCGCCGACCGCGCCCAACTCGAGCTCCAGAAGGAGACCCTCGCAAGCCAGGAGGAAAGCTTCCGCCTCATCGAGGAAAGCTACAGGCTCGGCGCCGCGAGCAGGCTCGACTATGAGCAGGCCCGCACGACGGTCACGGCCGCCCGCGCCCAGATCGCGTCCTACATCCGCGCCGTCGCGCAGGACAAGAACGCCCTCGACCTTCTCTGCGGCACCACCGTCCCCGAGGATCTGCTCCCTGCGGGTCTCGCCACCGGCGTCACGCAGACGGCCGTCCTCCCCGCCGGCCTTCCCTCCGAAGTGCTCCTCAAGCGTCCCGACATCGCTGCGAGCGAACGTGACCTGATCAGCGCCGAAGCCAACATCGGCGTCGCCCGAGCCGCCTTCTTCCCGAGCGTCTCGATCACCGCCGGCGCAGGCACCACGGGCATGCAGCTCTCGAACCTCTTCGACGCGCACACGGGCTTCTGGTCCTTCACGCCCTCCGTGAACCTTCCGATCTTCACGGGCGGCCGCAACGTCGCCACCCTTGAAGCCGCCAAGGTCGGCCAGAAGATCGCCGTCGCGAACTACGAAAAGGCCATTCAGACCGCCTTCAGGGAAGTCTCCGACGCCCTCGCCACCGAAGGCACGATGGACCGTGAACTCACGGCCCGCCGCGAATACGCCGAGGCCGCCACCAAGGCCTGGGAACTCTCCGACGCCAGCTACAAGGCGGGCGCCATCTCCTACAACGACGTTCTGACGAGCCAGCGCGCCATGGTCGGCGCCAAGCAGGCCCTCATCGGCGCAGAACTCTCCAAGTCGATGAGCGCCATCACCCTCTACAAGGTGCTCGGCGGCGGCACGACCGTAGCCGAAGCGCAGCCGGCCGACAAGGCCGACAAGGAGTAATCCATGGCCAAAGTGACATTCACCATTCACAAGGCGGGCAAGCACCAGCGCCACTCACGCCGCAACCAGATACTCGACGCCGCCCAACGCTGCTTCAAGAAGCAGGGCTTCCACAAGACGACCCTGCGCGACATCGCGCAGGAGTTCGGGATGAGCGCCGGCCACATCTACAACTACTTCAGCAACAAGGAAGCGATCATCGAGGCGCTCGTCGAACTGCGCACGCAGGAGTTCCTCGACATGATCGACACCGACAAGTTCGCCGACCTGCCGCCCGAAGAGCGCATGGACAAGGAGCTCGGCCAGGTAGTCGACGCCTACCTCAACCTCGACAACACGTCGCTCTCCATCGCGATCATGAACGAGGCCCTCATCAACCCGAAGGTCTATGAAATCGTCGTGGCCGCCGCGAGCAAGGTCCGCAACCACATCGTCGAGGCTCAGCTCCTCGCGATGAAGGAGGAGCGCCGCTACGCACCGCCCTACGAAGTGATCGAGAGCCGCTGCATGACCATCCGCGCCATGCTCGAAGGCCTGCGCCTCGCGCACATCTTCACGCCCGAAATGGACGTGCCGCTCGTGCGTGAGATGGCCATCAAGCGCATCAAGCAGATCCTCGCGCTCGATGAGGCCGAGGACCAGGCCGCAGCATCCGCCGAGGCCAAGCTCAGGGCCGAAGCCATGGCCTGCGCCTACTATCCGGTCTCCGAAAAACCTGAGGCCTGAAGCCTGAAGCTCCAAAGTGAAATCGGGAGTCTCCGCAACGGAGACTCCCGATTTTTTTTCATTCTCATTTTCACGCGTTCTCCAGTCTTCCCGAGAGCCGCATTACAAGGCCCTCTTTACGGCAACCTCGATACGGCATCCGCCATCATGTCCCAGAAACGCGCGAGGTCAAGCTCGAGCGCGGCGTGGGTGTGACAACCCTCGGGAGCCTTTCTGCGGAAGTCGGCGACAGTCATGCCGCGGGTGCGCGTGCCCGTGAGTTCGACGCTGATGGGCACGGGGACGTACCTGACGACCGTCGGATCGAGCACGCACGCGACGGCGCACGGATCGTGCAGCGGCGCGTCGCCGAAGCCGCGCACGCGACGGTAGCGGACGTTGAAGGCCGTAAGGATTTCGGCAAGGAGCTTCGCGGAGGCCGTCGGGATCGCGGCGATGCGGGCGACCTGCTCCTCGCTCACACGGGCCTGATAGGTGAGGTCGAGCCCGACCATCACGACCTTCCACTTTTCCTTGAAGACGATGTCGGCCGCCTCGGGGTCGGTGCCGATGTTGAATTCGGAGTACGGGCCGTGGTTGCCCGTGTGCACGGCGCCGCCCATGAGGACGACCTCCTTGACGCGCTCGACGATCCTGGGCTCCAAGCGCGCGGCAAGCGCAATGTTGGTGAGCGGCCCCGTCGGCACGAGCGTCACCGTCCCTGCGGGGCGGCTCATCACGGTGTCGATGATCACCTGCACGGCATGCCTCGGATCCGTCTTGAGCACGATCTCCTCGGGGAGCGTCGCGTCGTCAAGGCCCGTCTCGCCGTGGATTTCGGCCGCCACTTCGGGCTCGATCATCAGGGGACGCGTGGCGCCCGCCGCGATGGGAACGTCGTGAAGGCCCGCCACCTGCGCGATGGCCAGTGCGTTGCGGGTCACCTTGGCGATCGACTGATTGCCCGCCACGACCGTGATCGCGAGGATGTTCACGTTCGGATTGCCTGCGGCGAGCAGGATGGCGGCCGCGTCGTCGTAGCCGGGGTCGCAGTCGAGGATGATGTCGATCTTCTGGTTTTCGGTGCTCATGTTGCGTGCTCCTTGCGTTCGGAATGTTCGGCTGCGAAGATTGCCGGGCTTCAGACGGCGAGCGCCTCGACCTCGGACCTTCTCGGAATTGAGGTGGCGGCGCCCTCGCGCGTCACCGAGATGGCGGAGGCCTTCGCGGCGCGGTTCATGGCGGTCCTCAAGTCCTCGCCCGCGGCAAGCGCGGCCACGGCATACCCCGCGAACGTGTCGCCCGCGCCCGTCGTGTCGACGGCCTTCATCTTCACGGCCGGCACGAAGAAGGGCTCGGCACCGGGCACACGGCCGCAGGCGCCCCTGCTGCCGAGTGTGAGGATGAGGTTCACGTCAGGATACCTGCGCTCGAGAAGCGCCATCAGGCCGGCGGCCTCAACGCCTTCGGCCTCGTCGGCCAGAAAGCCCCTCGCCTCGGTCTCGTTGACGATGAGCGCGTAGAGCCTTTCGAGCGGCGCCTTGAGAAGCGAAGCGTCGAAGGGAGACGGATTGAGGACGGTGCGCAGACCGCGCTCAAGCGCGGCCTCGATGAGGCCCGCAGTGTCGGGCAGCTCGTTCTGCAGCATGACGATGTCGTCCTTCTCGCAGGCGTCGAGCGCAAGCAGCATGCTCTCCACCGTCACGCGGCCGTTGGTGCCGGGATAGTAGAGGATGCCGTTCTCGCCGTCCTCCGTCACCTGGATGAAGGTGTGGCCGCTCGCCTCGGACTCGTGCACGGCCAGCATCGAGACGTCGACGCCTTCGCCCTTGAGCACTTCAAGAAGCATACCGCCGTCGGCACCCACGCAGCCCGCATGGAGCACCGTCGCTCCCGCGCGAGCAAGCGCCACCGACTGGTTGAGACCCTTGCCGCCCGCATGCACGGCGCGGTGCGAGGCCGCAAGCGTCTCGCCGGGACGCACGAAGTGGTCGACGCGGTAGACGTAGTCAAGGTTAAGTGAGCCGATGTTGAGGACTGCCATGTTCGATGCCGTCATTGAAGTGTTGGAACGGACCCGCCGCACACCGATGCGGGCGCGGGAGCTTCGGTGACACGCATTTTAGACCAGAGGCCCCTCATGACAAAAGCGTCTCAACATCATGAAAACGACTCGGGCGCAAGCTCCTCAGGCAGATCGCCTTCAGGCGTGCGTACGCCAGACGCCCTTGCGCCAGTAGTGCCACAGCACGACGCCCGCCGTGATGTAGTAGATCCAGTCGGCGGTCCAGACGACGGCGACGTTCGTCGTGAGGCGCGTGATCGTGAAGACGTAGCAGAGATAGACGGCCGAGGCGGCGATGGTCGCGACCGAGCTCTCCCAGGTTCGGCCGATGCCGCCCATCACGAAGAGCAGATACATCGCGGGCACGGCCGTGAGGAAGGAGCCGAGCATCACGTAAAAGGTCGCGTTCGCGGCCGAGATCACGCCCTCGATGCTCGTGAAGACCCCGAGCACGGCCGAGGGGAACACGGCGGCGAGCAGCATGACGGGCAGCATCGAAACGGCGCAGAGCACGAGGCCGCGTCGCACGAGGCCCGGCACCTCGTCCTCCCTGCCCTCGCCGATCAGGTTTGCAGCGACGGCGCCGCACGTCGAGCCGAAGGCGTGGATGAATAGGAAGAGCGTCGAGCAGATCTGTCGCACGATGTTCGAGACCGCCAGAGGCTCCTCGCCGAGATGCTCGACCGCGAGGAAGAAGAGAAGCCACGCGAAGAACGCGAAGGCCTCCTGCACCATCAGCCAGCGTCCGAGCCTGAAGAGCGAGCGCTGCAGAGCGCCGTCCCAGGAGAAGCTCCCGAAGAGCGCATACTTCCCGTGATCCACGCGAAGGAGCACGTAGCCGAGCAGGAACACGAGGCAGACCGCCTCCGAAATCGTCGAGGCGATGGCCGCGCCCGCAATGCCCATCGCGGGCACGGGACCTGCGCCGAAGATGAGCACGTAGTTGAGGACGAAGTTCGAGGCGACCATGACGAGCGAGCTCGCCGTCAGGACGCCGGGCCTGAGCGTCGCGATGAAGAATGCACGCAAAAGCGCGCAGGCAAACGCAAAGGGCAGGCCCCAGACGCGCCAGTAGAGATACGTGTCGGCCGCCTCAGCCACCGCCGCCGACTCGCAGGCCGTATCGAGAAAAGGCTTGGCCGCAAGGTCGGAGAGCACGATGAGAACCGCCGCGAGCCCCGTGAGAAAGAGCACCCCGGAGCGGAACGACCGCCCGATCTCCGCCCAGGCCTTCTCGCCGTTCTTCCTGCTCATGTGCGCCTGCACGCCGAAGCCGTACCCCATGCCGAACATCATGAGCATGAGGAAGAAGACGCCCGCGAGCGCTGCGGCGCCGAGCTCCACTTCGCCGACACGCCCGAGAAAGGCGACGTCGGTCATGCCGATGAGCTGCTCGAGCAGGAAGCTCAGCATCAGCGGAACGGCCATGCGGAAGATGGTGCCGCTCGAATAGATGCGGCGGCGTTCGATTTCGAAGGACATGTGCAGAATGACTGAAGAGGCCCGAAACGCAGGCCCTGAACTGAAAGTGCCGTATTTTAGCGACTTGCAGGCTACTTTTCAGCGTGCCCGCGAGCGCCAAAAAGTCAGGGCGCCCGTCCGAAGACAGGCGCTCCTCATCCTTTTTTTAGGCTCTTACTCGTTGATGTTCGGGCCGCTCATAAAGAAGGTCCACCGGTCGGGCTCTTCCTCCCTCATTTTGTCCATCATCTCTTTCCTATCGATCAACCTGAGCTCCCACTCCAGATCCTGAAGCACTTCCTTCGCAATCTCGTCCTCGGGATTCTTCGCCACTCGTTTCTTGTAGCGCTCGATCGTTTCCTCGATATCCTGTCGGTACGTAATCCCTCCCATTATGAATTCCCTCAAGATCGTCCACGAAAACGACGCGAGTATCGCAGCCATGCTGCCGGGCAATCCTCACGCCATCGGTGCTCCCGATCTCTTCGTCGAGAGCTCTGCCCGGTCCTGCGTCGGACGGGTGCCGCAATCTGAGTATAGGACTTGACGCCCTGGCCGACGACATCAATTCGGGCGAGCCAGATACCGTAAATTCACTCATGCTCTATGCCGTCCGTCAACATATGAACACATAAACATATGTACAGAGAAGCATAAGCGGATAATGGGCTTGACCCTCGAGAGGTCGTTGAATCGGACACGGGCGTGTCGGTGATCGGCCTCTCTCTGAAAAAATGGAGAAAGACCATGTCCAAACAAGTTTTGCTTGATCGTCGCGGCTTCCTGCGCGGCGGCGCATCCGTCGCCATGGCGGCGGTTCTCGGATCCTCTGAAACGTTGGCGGCTGAAGCCGGTGAAAAGCCGAAGATTCGTCCGCTCGAAGGCAAAATGGATTATGAGTCCATTCGCAAGCGCGCCCGTGAAATGATGATGCCGCGCTGCTACGTCTGTCCTGAATGCAACGGCAGGGGGCCCTGCGTCGGTCAGGTTCCCGGTTTCGGCGGCATGGGCGCAAGCCGAGGCTTCCAGGCCAACTATGACTCTCTCGCCGCAGTGCAGCTCAATAGCCGTGTGATCCATGGAGTGCATGTGCCCGACACGTCCATCGACTTCTTCGGGACGAAGATCTCCATGCCGGCCGTTGCCGCGCCGACGGGCGGCACCACCTACAACATGGGCGGCAAGCTCACCGAAAAGGAATTCGTCACTGCCATTTGCGGCGGCTGCACGAAGGCCGGCACGCTCGGTGCCGTGGCGGACGGCATCGGTGATCCGCTCCCCGTCTTCGAGGAACGTCTTCAGACGCTCAAGTCCCTCGGCTACAAGGCCATCGTCGGTCTCAAGCCGCGTCTCAACAAGGACATCATCGAACGCATGAAGCTTGCCGAACAGGCCGGTGTCGTCGCGCTCACGATCGACCTTGACAGTGCAGGCCGAGCCGCTCGCGCCACGAAGGGCCAGACTGTCGAACCCAAGACCTTCGAACAGTTGAAGGAACTCGTCAGTGCCTCGCCGCTTCCGCTTCTTTTCAAGGGCATCATGACGCCTGACGAAGCCGAACTGTGCGTTCAGGCGGGCGCCGCCGGCATCGTCGTCTCCAATCACGGCGGCCGTACGCTCGCCGACACTCCGGGGACGACAGCCGTGCTCCCGCGCATCGCCGACAAGGTCAACGGTCGCTGCTACATCATGGTGGACGGCACGGTTGCCCGAGGTACCGACGTCGAGAAGTATCTGGCGCTCGGCGCCCAGTGCACGCTCGTCGGCCGTCACTTCGTCCGTGCTGCTCATGGCGGTCTCGAAGACGGCGTTGCGCTCTTTGCCAACAAGATCAAGAGCGAACTCGCGGTCGCGATGGTTCTCACCGGCGCACAGCGCGTCTCCGACATCAATCGCAAGATGATCGTCATTCCGCCTGAGTACCTTGCTTGAGGCGAGAGCCTCATGATGCTCCCGGCGTCTGAGACGCCTCGGAGCATCTCACGCCTGGCAACGCCCGGTCCTTCGATCGGGCGTTTGCTTTTGAGGCGCAAGGCGGGCAATATCAAGGCATCAGCTTAAGGGCCGTACTCCATGTATTCAGTCGAATTCGCTTATAACATCGTGCCGTCCGACGAGGCCGGACAGGGACTCTCCAACCTTCTCATCCGTCAGCTTGCCGCGATCGAAAGCGGCAAGGGACTTCAGCAGGCCGCCCGCAGCCTTGGCGTCTCCTACCGCTATTTCTGGGGGCAGATCGAGATCTGGGAGGAGAGATTCGGACAGAAGCTCGTCAGTCGCGAACAAGGCAAACGCGCGCGACTCTCGCCGCTTGGCCAGAAGCTTCTCTGGGCGGAGCGAACCGTTATGGCGAACTACGCCGTTCAAATGGAGAAGATGCGGACCGAGCTCAACGCTGCTTTTGCAGCAGCCTGCAACCCTGATGCGGACATCGTGACCATTGCCGGCTGCTTCGATCCATGGCTCGCGACCTTGCCCGCCTTTCTCTTTCCTTCTCATCTCATCGCGGACCTGCAGTTCAGTACCAGCGTCTCGGGGCTCCGGGCTCTGGCGGACGAGAAGTGCGATTTCGCCGGCTTCAACTTTCCCCGCGGCGCCGGCAGAGAGAGTGAAGCGGCCCGTACCTTCGCTCCTCTCATCGATCCCGAAGCCATGTGCCTCTGTCGATTTGCCTCCCGCACTCAGGGACTGGCCGTGGCACCCGGAAATCCCCTTCGCATCTCCTCCATCCGGGATGTCTTGCGCGACGGCCTTCAATATGCAGGCCGCGCTGTCGGTACCGGGACCGAAGTCCTTTTGAGAGATTTGTGTGCTCAGGCGGATCTGGATCCGGCAGGATTGCACCGCGTTTCGACGGAGGTGTCGCATCGCGCCGTCGCGATGGCCGTCGCTGCAGGACGTGCGGACGCGGGCCTCTGCGTAGAAAACGCTGCACGGCAGGCCGGCGCGGACTTTCTGCCTTTGACCGTTGAGGACTACTTTCTGGCTTGGAGAAGAGAATCGGCGCCTGCACATCTCGACAAGGTACTCAGCACACTCTCCTCGGATGAGTGGCGAAGCACTGTCGTCCGATTCGCCGGTGTTTCGGGCATCAATTGCGGAGAGCCGGTCGATTGCCGTACTGAGTTTGGTTGGTGGGGATGAGAGCGGGCGTGATCGCTTGCAGGTGCAAACGGGACGAGAGAAAGCCGGATGCCCGCCAGATAAAGCCTCAAGCCGTCATTGACTTCCTCCCCGTCCTAAAGGGCGGGGATTCCTTGGACCACGCGGTCTCGTGGTTCAAGGGCGGTTCCCATTGATGGCATCGAGTCCTTAGGCCGAAAGCCTTGCTCCCCAACACTCACTACATGGGCGATGTGCTTTTTGTTGTGTGCACTCGGGCCTGTCCGGCCC
>ERZ831773.1409-NODE-1409-length-25380-cov-6.708193_pt1 | contig 25380 bp, 20 predicted proteins | sample MGYA00519696_ERZ831773 | MGnify/ENA primary metagenome ERZ831773 (study PRJEB31850, sample SAMEA3708720) | human gut metagenome | biome: human gut; feature: human-associated habitat; material: faeces | place: China | collected 2014 ...
TGTATATCAAAAATCCATCTCGAAATTCTTCGTTCAGAAGATTCCGAGAGTACATAATATAGGATAGGAGTGAATTATGAAAATATCTGTAAGTAACATAGGTCTGATAAATCGTGCCGATATTGAACTGGATGGAATAACTGTCATTGGCAGGGATTTTTGGAAGAATATGAAAAGAAATGCCGTTTGATTAATGATTAAGTAAGAAAAACTCTATGAAAAACACAGAAAATGAGGTATATTATGGAACAGGACGAGATATATGGAGAATTTGCCTATGTCTATGATGAGTTCATGGATAACATTCCCTATGAACAGTGGCATGATTATCTTCATGGTTTATTGATAAAATATGGTGTTACAGACGGAATAGTGGCAGATCTTGCCTGTGGTACAGGTACAATGACAAAGTTGCTTGCAGATGACGGGTATGATATGATAGGTGTCGATATGTCATATGAGATGCTTGAGGTTGCAAGGCAGAAGTATTGCTGTCAGGATTTTGATGAAATTCCATATGAAAGTGAAAGTAAGTCTGATAGTTTGAAGGATGCTATGGAGTATAACGCACAGGGACAGGAAACAGGCGAGAGTAAAAATGAGATACTGTTTTTAAATCAGGATATGCGTGAACTTGACCTTTACGGTACTGCCGCCGCTATGGTGTGTGTCTGTGACGGCATGAATTATATAACGGATGAAAATGATCTGCTTAAGGTTTTTAAAAAAGTAAAGATTTTTCTTGATTTTGGAGGAATTTTTATTTTTGACATGAAAACGGGACATTTTTATGAGAATATACTTGGCAGCAGGACGATTGCAGAGAACAGAGAGGATGCAAGTTTTATATGGGAAAATGAATTTCATAAGGATACAGGCGTCAATGAATATCTGCTTACGATATATAGTCTTGTTGATGATGAGAACGACCTTTTTGAAAGGTCGGAAGAAATTCATCACCAGAGGGCATATGATATTAAGTTTGTAAGAGATTGTCTTGAAAAGGCGGGGCTTTCATGTCTTGAAGTTTATGACGCTTTCACGGAAAATGCGGCGAAAGAGGACAGCGAGAGGATTTATTTCGTGGCACAGCGACCTGAAAAAAAGACTATTTTAGCGTAAAATGAGAACTAATAAGTAACAGTTCAGCCATGAAATAAACAAAAGCTGCAAAGCAGCGACTGACAGCTTGCTGGCTGGTTTATGAATGTAAGAAATGAAAGGCTGAACTGTTACACTAATAATACAATGAATAAGCTTATTGTATTGACAAATATCATTTTATTGTTCACCAGTTACAGATAAATATAAATGGATACTACTGATTAAAAAGTTCAAAAATATCATCAGAAACGGAGATTAAAAATGAGTGAATATAAAGATTATATAGTTAGGGCAACAGCGGCAGACCATCAGCTTAGAGCGTTTGCGGTTACGAGTAAGGATATTGTTGAGAAAGCAAGGGAAATACATAACACAAGCCCGGTTGCAACAGCGGCTATCGGCAGACTTCTTACGGCAGCTTCAATGATGGGAAGTATGATGAAAGGTGAAAAAGATGTGCTCACACTTCAGATAGAATGTGGTGGTCCTATCGGCGGCATAACTGTTACGGCTGACTCAAACGCAGATGTAAAGGGATATGTAAACAATCCGAATGTTATACTTCCTCCAAATGCACAGGGAAAGCTTGATGTTTCGGGTGCACTCGGACCGGGATTTTTAAATGTTATAAAAGATATAGGTCTTAGAGAGCCTTACAATGGACAGACACATCTTGTATCAGGTGAGATAGCAGAAGACCTGACATATTATTTTGCAACATCTGAGCAGGTTCCGTCTTCGGTGGGTCTTGGAGTTCTTATGGATAAGGATAATCATGTGCGTCAGGCAGGAGGTTTTATAATTCAGGTTATGCCGGACACAGATGATGAGGTTATTGACAAGCTGGAGGCAAGACTTGGCGAAGTTCATTCTGTTACAGAGATGCTTGATAAGGGCATGACTCCTGAGGATATTTTGAATTATGTACTTGAGGGAATGGATGTGGAGATACTTGAAACTGTACCTACGCAGTATAAATGTGACTGTTCGTTCGAGCGGGTATCAAAGGTTATAGCAAGTCTGGGAAAAAAAGAACTGCAGGAAATGATAGATGACGGTAAGCCGGTAGAAGTTAATTGTCAGTTCTGCGGCTCACATTATAAATTTGATACGGAGCAGTTGAAAGAGTTTATAAAATAACTGTTTTAGATTAAGCAAACAGGCAGAAAAAATATATTAAAAGTATTGTGATAATCAAGCAGATAATGATTATGAGATACATGAAACGACTGAGAGATATACAGCGTAGATTAAGGAGATAATGTTCAGATGTCTTTAAAGCCTTTAAAAAAGAAAAAATATATACTTTTTACAGTTACATTTATTTGCTTTTTACTTTTTTTGAATCTGGGTAAGAGTCACAAAGAGCTTAAGGCAGATGCGATAGGTGTCGTAAATGTGAACGGGTATTTAAATGTACGAAAAGGACCGGGGATAGCTTATGCTAAATTACAGGCAGGCGGAACATCAGTTGTGCTGTCAAATGGACAGAAGGTTATCGTTATTGAAAAAAATGGAGACTGGTATCATATTAAATTTACGCAAAACAGTAGAAATCTCAACGGTTATGTAAATAAAAAATATTTAAAATTTAAAACAGGTAAAACATATACTTCAATAGTAGGATATGTGTCTTCTGAGACAAATGTAAGAAAAAATCTTAATGCAAAAAAGGAATATCTTACAAAAGATGGCAAAAAAATCACACTTCCTTCAAAAAGAAAAGTAAGAATATACATTGAAAAAAAATCCGGAGTGAAAAGATGGTATTATGCTTTATTTGTATATGAGGGAACATCTTATAAGGGATATATAGCAGCAGAAAATGTGAATGTTTCATATGGGACAGGACTTCCGGGAATATCAAAGAGCAGTAGAAATCTTAATATGTTAAAAACACCGGGAAAGGCTATTGTTATTACCAATTCATCAGGCAGAGAAATAGTTGTAAAAAATGGTGACCAGTTTGTTATTTTAGGGGAAAGGACGGTCGCATCAAAAAGATATTTTAAGGTGAAATTCATATCGGCAAAGATAACACATACAGGGTATATTTTGGCTGACAATGTATATTTTCAGATAATCAAAGGGAAAAGTGCAAGTGCAACAAAAAAACCTGCAGTGACAAAGAAACCGACAGTGACAGCTAAACCTTCAAAGAAACCTGATGCAACGGCAGCACCTAAAGTGACGGAAAAGCCGACAGCTGCACCTGAAACTAATGCTGAATTTAAGAAAAATCTGAAAAAGGCAGGATTTCCGGATGATTATATAACGGAACTTGTAAAACTTCATGAGAAATATCCATGTTGGGAGTTTAAGCCTTATAAGACCGGTTTAAAATGGTCTACGGTCATAAATAATGAGTCAAAGGTAGGGCTTAATCTTTTGAGTATAAATAAGTCATATGCGTGGAAATCGACAGAAGCAAAGGCTTATGACTGGACAAAGGACAGGTATATACCATACGATGGAAGTACCTGGGTTACGGCATCAAAAAAAGCGGTAAAATATTATATGGATCCGCGAAATTTCCTTGATGAAAGAGGAATTTTCCAGTTTGAGAGTCTTGAGTATCAGAGGGGAAGTCAGACACAGTCGGGTGTTGAAAATATCTTAAAAAATACACCTATGTATAATAAAAAATATACATATAAGAGCAGCGGCAAAAATGTGAGTGTCAAATATTCAAAAACATTTATGACGGCTGCAAAAAAATCTAAGGTAAGTCCTTATCATCTTGCGTCACGAGTGAAGCAGGAGGTTGTAATAAATGCGAATAAAATGAGCAGCTCGGTATCTGGAACTGTATCCGGATATAAAGGAATATACAATTTTTATAATATCGGTGCAAATAACAGTGTTGTTGCCGGAGGTGCAGTGGCAAACGGATTGAAATGGGCGAAAACGGGAAAGACCTATCTTCGCCCGTGGAATAACAGATACAAGTCATTAGTCGGCGGTGCACAGTATATAGGAAAAAATTATATAAATATGGGACAGAATACTCTGTACCTTGAAAAATTTAATGTCACAGCTAAAAACAGGTATAATCATCAGTATATGGGAAATATAGAAGCACCAAACAATGAGGCGACAAAAACAGTTGCGGCTTATGGTGTGATAGACAAAAATATGTCGATGGTATTTTCAATACCGGTGTATGATAATATGCCTGAGGAAGCATGTGATGTTCCGTCCGGTGGCAAGAATCCAAACAATTATCTGAGTACGCTTTATATTAAAGATCATGCGTTTGACAGTAAGTTTGTGCTTGGAGATAACGGAACAAAGACATATACACTTACGGTGAACAACAGTGTTTCAAGTGTAAAGATATGTGCTTCAAAGGTAAGCAAACATTCGACGATGACAGGCACAGGAATAAAGAGCCTTGAAGTCGGGACAAATACTTTCTATGTAAAAGTGAAATCTGAAAGCGGAAATACAAGAAAATACAAAATTGTTGTGACACGAAAATAGATGATATTGTATTAGTGGTGGCAGGGGTGATTTGATTGAAAAAAGAAAGAAAAACTAATATATTTTATAAGTTTGCATTTGCATTATTTTTTTTAATGGTATGCATAAATACCAAAGCTGTAAATGTGAGTGCGGCAAGTGCTGAGGTGTCGATAAGGGCATCATCCGGTCAGGTTTCAAAAGGGGATATAGTTTATGTGATAATCACGATAAATTCATCTGATGCCATGAGTGGCTTTGAGGGCAGTTTTTCTTATGACAGCAGGGTCCTTCAGTATATGACAGGCGGGAGTGTTGCAAGTGGCAATGACAACCGGTTTCAAATAGAAGATACAGGCAGGGAGACCGGGGTGAACAGTCTTAAATATTCCATTAAGTTTGTCGCGAGAAAAGAGGGCAGTACATCAATAGAATTAAAACAGCCATATGCAGTATATAATTCAGAAGATTCTTCAAAGATGTCAGTATCTTCCGACACACTTAATATAATGGTTAAGAGTAAGAGTGCTAAAAAAGCGGATGCACCCCAAAAAAATGACAATAAAGAGCCTGACGGTAAAGAACCGGCAGGGACAGAAAAACCTTACGATGGCAAAAAAAATAATGATGAGTCTGCGAAAGATGATATAAAGCCGAGTGAAAGTCCGAAACCTAAAACGAAAAAGAAAAAAATAAACGCTGATGATAAAAAAAATACTACAAAAAATGCGGTTAAGAGTGTGACCGCAACATATCAGAACAGCGTTATAACCATTCATTATAATGAAGAATATAAGGTTGTTCCGCTAGAGAATGACAAGGATATTCCGACAGGGTTTGGAAAAACAGAGATAGTTCTAAGTGGTCATGTCATAACGGCATATGCCACCGAAGATAATCTTGAGCATAAATTTGTACTTATATATTGTAAATGCGGAAGACAGGAGCCGGAGTTTTATCTGTATGATACGGAAAATGACAGCTTTATGCCCTATGATAAAGTAAAAGCATGGTACAAAGAAAGTATCGGAAATACTGTTGTAGGTTCAGATTCTGTCAGTGAAACAAAATTAAAGACGATGAAATATATTGTGGGAATAATGGTTATCATATGTCTGTTGATGTTTATAGGAATGATAACAATATATTTGCATTATCGGCAGAATAATAATATTATAAGTGCATATGGTGGTATTTCAGACGGCAGTGCCGGTGGTATTGATAATGCCGGAACTGTTGACAGCACAGATACAATAGAATATATGGGAAAGATAAAACACACATATGGTGAAAATATGCCGAAATTTGACAGTCTAAAAGATGGTATGTCAAAAAAAGATGTATCAGGAACAGATATATCAGAAAAAGAGATGTTGGGAGATAATAACGAAAAAACAGATTTGGATTCGTTTGAGGAAAAAAGTAACAACATTACGCATTATTGGCATAGAGAATGAGAGTAAAAATTATGAAATAAGAAAGCCGTATAGCAGCGGTTGACAGCCTGGTTACAGATTTATGGATATAAGAAATTAAAGACTTAGCTGTTGCAGGCAGACTAATAAAATGAAGGAGTTTTGAGCGTATGCGAAATAAATTTACCAAAAGTGCACAAAAAGCACTTGATAATTCGTTGGGTGTCGCAAAATCATTTGGACACGGTTATATTGGAACTGAACATCTGCTTATAGCAATTGTAAAAACTAAGGGTGTTGCAGCAGAGGTTATGCGTGAGAACGGAGTGGAAGAAGAAAAACTCAGGGTTCTTATAGAGGAAATGATTGAAACAGGCGAGGGAGTAGCGGTGGCAGAAAGACCGCAATATACACCAAGAGCCAGAAAGATTATTGAAAACAGCATAACCGAGGCGGAGAGATTAGGCTCAGCTCAGGCGGGAACAGAGCATATCCTTATTGCAATGCTTAAAGAGACGGAGTGTCTTGGAGTAAGACTTCTCAATACGAGAGGGATAAATGTCCAGAAACTCTATGTGGATCTTCTTACGGCGACGGGGCAGGATGTAAACAGTGCCAAAAATGAGTATATGATGCAGAAAAGCAGAAGGAATAAATCTGCAACACCGATGCTTGACCAGTACAGCAGAAATCTTACCGAGTATGCAAAAGACGGAAAACTTGATCCGGTCATAGGCAGGGACAGAGAGATTACAAGACTTATAGAGATACTTAGCAGAAGAACAAAGAACAATCCGTGTCTTGTCGGAGAACCGGGTGTCGGAAAGACGGCAGTGGTTGAGGGACTTGCACAAAAGATTGCGGTAGGTGATGTGCCTGATATTATTAAGGACAAAAAGGTGCTCACACTTGATCTTTCAGGAATGGTCGCAGGTTCAAAATACAGAGGAGAGTTTGAGGAGAGGATAAAAAGGGCTGTAAGAGAAGTTACACAGTCGGGAAATATTCTTTTATTTATAGATGAGATACACACTATTATCGGAGCAGGTGGTGCAGAGGGTGCACTTGATGCGGCAAACATATTAAAGCCGTCACTTGCAAGAGGTGAACTTCAGCTTATCGGAGCAACAACGCTAGACGAGTACCGCAAGTATATAGAAAAAGATGCAGCTTTAGAACGCCGTTTTCAGCCGGTAGATGTAAGTGAGCCGGACACGGAGGAGACTATTGCGATACTTGCAGGTCTTAAAGAAAGATATGAGGAGCACCACGGAGTAAAGATAAGTGACAGTGCCATAGTATCGGCAGTAAAAATGTCTGAGAGATATGTAAATGACAGATTTCTTCCTGACAAGGCGATAGATGTTATTGACGAGGCGGGGGCTAGAGTCAGTCTTAGCAGATACCTTTCAACACCTGAACTCCGTGAGCTTGAAGAAGATATATTAAGGTGGGAAAAAGAAAAAGAGGATGCCATTAGAAATGAAGATTATGCCCATGCCGGAGAGCTAAAGAAAATGCAGTCTGATGCAGAAAAAAGACTTGAAAAACTTCGCACTGGCATAGAGAAAGAGAAAAACAGAAAAGAAGTATGTGTGGATGAAAATGATGTGGCAGCGGTTATCGCCGACTGGACAAAAATACCGGTTCAAAAGCTTCAGGAGGAAGAGACAGAGCGTCTAAAAAAACTTGAGAGCATACTTCATGAGAGAGTAGTCGGACAGGAAGAAGCTATCGAAGCAGTATCAAAAGCTGTGAGACGAGGAAGGGTAGGGCTTAAAGATCCGAACAGACCGATAGGCTCATTCCTTTTCTTAGGACCAACAGGTGTAGGAAAAACGGAACTTTCAAAGGCACTTGCTGAAGCTGTATTTGGAAAAGAAAATGAGATAATAAGAGTTGATATGTCCGAATATATGGAGAAACACAGTGTTTCAAAAATGATTGGTTCACCTCCGGGATATGTAGGATATGAAGAGGGTGGTCAGTTAAGCGAAAAAGTGAGGAGACATCCTTATTCAGTCGTACTCTTTGACGAAATCGAAAAGGCTCATCCTGATGTATTTAACATTCTTCTTCAAATACTTGAAGATGGTCATGTTACGGATGCACAGGGAAGAAAGGTAAGTTTTAAGAATACTATCATCATTATGACTTCAAATGCAGGTGCACAGCGTATAGTATCGCCTAGCCGCCTTGGTTTTGGTACTGACGACAGTGAGGAAGCCGATTACAAAAAGATGAAAGAGGGCGTTATGGATGAAGTAAAGAAAATCTTCAAGCCTGAGTTTATAAACAGAATTGATGAAGTACTTGTATTCCATATGCTCACAAAAGAAAATCTCAAAGAGATAGTAAGAATACTGCTCAGAAACCTTAGCAGCAGAACCAATGCACAGATGCGTATAAATCTTGCTGTATCAGAGAAAGCAGTAGAATATATTGCAGACAAAGGATTTGACAAAAATTATGGTGCAAGACCTATAAGAAGAGCAATACAGACAGAGATAGAAGATCTTCTTGCAGATAAACTTCTTGCAGGAGAAGTTAAGGCGGGAGAGAAAGTAAATGTTGATTATGATGAAACTGAGAAAAAGATAATCATATCAGTGGAACAGTAGAAAATAGCTGCAGCTTCAAACAAATCGATTTGTTTTAGACAACTTGACAACGGAAATCAAAATTATAAAAAAGTGATAACAGTTCAGCCTTCCATTTATTACATTCATAAATCTGCCGGTAAAATGTCAGTCGCTGCTACGCAGCTTATGTTTACCTCATGTAATAAATGAAAGGCTATTCTACCATAAAAATATAATCAGCAATACAATGAGCAAGCTCAGATATTACGATTATATTTTTATGGCTGAACTTGTTACAAAAAAGTGACTAAAATCCGATATATTTTTTTGCAAATTGCAACAAAATGTGATATTCTAAGAGTAAATCAGTAACAGTTCAGTCATAAAAGAAATGATGAATTGTTACTTAAAGCAAAATACAATAAGCGGAAAGAAAATATGAGTGAAACGCTTATTCATTCCGCATAATTATTTCGTCAAAATAAAAGGACATAGGAGGAAAGATTATGGCTGTTATAAAGGAATTGATTCGCAAGGAGAACGACGGAACATTAAGTTTTGGAAACTTTGAGTTTGACACAAAACAGAAGAAATCTGATTTTGAGTATGAGGGAGATTTATATAAGGTAAAGACCTTTAAAGAGATAACAAAACTTGAGAAAAACGGATTGTTCGTTTATGAATCAGTACCGGGAACTGTTGTAACTGAGATGAAGAATACTGATAGTGAAATGAGTTTCATGGTAGAGGGCTGGGAGGACAGTTCTATTACGGTTGAGCTTGAGCCTGATACAGAATATAAAGTATTTGTAGATGGTACAAATATCGGTAAAATGAAGTCAAATCTTGCTGGAAAGATTAGTATAAGCATAGAGGTAGAGCCTGAAAAGCAGTATAAGATTCAGGTTGTTAAGTTGTAATATTTATAAACTTGCCAAGTAGTGTAATATGACACAATAATCATAGCTGTTCACGCATAAGTGTGGACAGCAGCCGATAATGAGGATAAGTATGGCAAAATCTAAAAAAAAGACGGTTTTTTTCTGTAAGCAGTGCGGATATGAATCATCTAAGTGGCTTGGACAGTGTCCCGGATGTCATGAGTGGGATTCATTTGTTGAAGAACCAGTTGCAAAAGCGGTACCGGGAGTTTCGGGTACCGTTTCTGCGACTAAAAAGGATGCAGTTCCGACGCTGCTTTCTAATGTTACCACAGATGATGAAAACAGAATAAGTACAAAAATATCAGAGATGGACAGAGTTCTCGGAGGAGGTATTGTTGTCGGTTCGCTTGTGCTCGTGGGAGGTGATCCCGGCATAGGAAAATCAACACTTTTGCTTCAGATGTGCAGAAATCTTTCGGATGAGGGTAAAAAAGTTCTCTATGTATCAGGTGAGGAATCACTTCGCCAGATAAAAATGAGAGCAGAGAGACTTGGAACATTTTCTAGAGACATTTCCATATTGTGTGAGACGGATCTTGATATAATATCAAACAGCATAACTGACATGATGCCTGATGTTGTCATAATAGACTCGATACAAACTATGTATAGGGAAGATGTAGGCTCTGCACCAGGAAGCGTAAGCCAGGTAAGGGAAGCTACAAGTATTCTTATGAGGATAGCAAAGGGGCTTCATATAACGGTATTTATCGTCGGCCATGTTACAAAAGAAGGTGTGGTGGCAGGTCCGAGGGTTCTCGAACATATGGTAGATACGGTGCTTTATTTTGAGGGAGACGGTGGTGCATCGTTCAGATTTTTAAGAGGAGTAAAGAACAGATTTGGTTCGACAAATGAGATCGGTGTATTTGAGATGCGTGCAGATGGGCTTAGGGAAGTTTTAAATCCATCTGAATATATGCTTCAGGGAAAGCCTGAAAATGAAGCCGGGTCGGTTGTTGCGTGTTCTATAGAGGGGACAAGACCGATACTTGTTGAGGTACAGGCACTTGTGTGCCGCACTAATTTTAATATGCCTAGAAGAACATCAGCGGGTACTGATTATAACAGGGTAAATCTTCTATTGGCAGTAATGGAAAAAAGGATAGGGCTGCATCTGGGCGACTGCGACGCATATATAAATGTCGCAGGAGGTATGAGGATAAATGAGCCTGCACTTGACATGGGCATAGTTCTTGCTGTTCTTTCAAGTTATAAAAATATAGCTATTGACAGTAAGACGATATGTTTTGGCGAGGTTGGACTTGTAGGCGAGGTAAGAGCAGTAAACCAGGCAGAGCAGAGAGTTCTCGAAGCTGCAAAACTTGGTTTTGACAGATGTATTATGCCTAAAGTAAATTGTGAAAGTTTAAGTATTGACAGTTCACAGTTAAAAGGGATGAAACTTGTAGGAGTTAAGAGTATATATGAATTGCTGGAGGAAATATAAATGGAGTTGAAGGAAACAGAAAAAACTACGGAAGTTGTATTGGAGAGAATGGAAAATACAATGATGAATCTTGAACAAATGTCATTTGATTCAATAAATATAACTGACCGTATAGTTACATTACTTAGTGATGCCAGAGAACTGTTTGCAGCTTTCAAGACAGGTGATGAAAAAGATAAAGAAGAAGCATTACAGGGAGTTGAAAGCATTTTTAATCAACTTTTGGAGACTTCATTTGAAGTAAACAATGTATCTCATGAATTGGAAAAAGAAACTGTATATCAGAGAGAAACTGTAGATTCTATCAGGCAGATAGTTGATTATCTGTATGCCATATCCGGTGACGGAATGTTTTGATTTTTATATTAAATATATATTTTATTAAAATGTGATACTTGTAAAAGATATTATAGGAATGGAGATAATCGTGGGAAAATATGAATTTATCGCACCATGTCATTTTGGACTGGAAGCGGTTTTAAAGAAAGAGATAATACGACTCGGATACGAGATAGTAAAAGTGGAAGATGGAAAAGTGACATTTACGGGGGATTCAGATGCAATCTGCCGTGCAAATATATTTCTTAGAACAACAGAAAGAATACTGCTTAAGATAGGCAGCTTTAAGGCAACTACATTTGATGAACTCTTTGAGGGGACAAAAGCACTGCCGTGGGAAAATTACATTCCTGAAAACGGAAAGTTCTGGGTTACGAAAGCTACATCCATAAAAAGTAAGTTATTCAGTCCGTCAGACATACAGTCCATTATGAAAAAGGCAATGGTTGACAGACTTAAATCCAAATATAATGTAAGTTGGTTTCAGGAGGATGGAGCAAGTTATCCGGTGAGGGTAACTATAATGAAAGATGAAGTAGTGGTGGGGCTTGACACATCGGGAGAGTCGCTTCACAAGAGAGGTTATCGTCTTGCCACCGTAAAAGCACCGATTACGGAGACGCTTGCAGCGGCGCTTATCATGCTCACACCGTGGAATAAAGAACGCATACTGCTCGACCCGTTCTGCGGAAGCGGTACATTTCCTATTGAAGCGGCAATGATAGGAGCAAATATCGCACCGGGCATGAACCGTTCGTTTATTTCCGAGGAATGGACACATATCATTCCTAAAAAAGAGTGGTATGATGCCATTGATGAAGCCGAGGATATGATAATCAGAGACATAGAGATGGATATACAGGGCTACGATATAAGTGAAAATGCGATAAAAGCAGCAATGGAAAATGCGAGAAATGCGGAGGTGGACCATCTTGTTCATTTCCAGAGACGACCGTTAAACCAGACGAGCCACCGAAAGAAATATGGTTTTATCATAACAAATCCACCATACGGAAGACGACTCGATGAACCTGACGAAATGCCTTCACTTTATAAAGAGATAGGAAATGTCTATAGAAGTCTTGACTCATGGTCAATGTATCTTATAACAGCTTATGAGCAGGCTGAAAAGTACATCGGCAGGAAAGCGGACAAAAACCGCAAGATATATAACGGCATGATGAAAACATATTTTTATCAGTATATGGGACCAAAGCCGCCGAGAAGATAGTGCTGTAAAATTCGCGTGTTAATTATGTTGCAAAAAAAGGTGTATATAGTATAATAATGTTAATATTATTTGGAATATCAGGCAGAACACAGGAGTCTGCTGATTTTTGGGGCGAATAGAAATAATCTGAACAGGGGAACTTTATTTTATAATAGAGTTCCCTAAAATATTGTTTTTAGATGTGGCAGAATTGTTGCTTTTCAGATGCGGCAAGACATACTGCTCTTATCGCTGCACAGCTTGACATTAGCTGTCAGCCTGTGCGACAATAAATAAATTGCGTAGCAATACAGCAATCCACAAGACTTTAGAGATGGAGGAAAACATGAAGGAGTTATTAAAGTATATAAAGGATTACAAAAAGGAATGTGTCCTCGGTCCTTTATTCAAGCTGTTAGAGGCCTGTTTTGATCTTACAGTGCCTATCGTGATGGCAAAGATAATTGATGAAGGAATCGCAAAAAGTGATTCTCATTTTATACTTGTCTACGGAGGTGTCCTGATACTTTTAGCAGCGGTCGGACTTTTAAGTTCGATAACGGCACAATATTTTGCGGCTAAGGCAGCAGTCGGATTTGCCACAAATTTGAGACACGGACTTTTTAAACATATTGAGTCACTTTCATTTACGGAGATGGATACGGTCGGTATCTCAACTCTTATTACAAGAATGACAAGTGATATAAACCAGATGCAGTCAGGTGTAAATATGGCACTCAGACTGTTCCTGCGCTCGCCATTTATTGTGTTTGGTGCAGAAGTCATGGCATTTACGGTTGATGTAAAAGCTGCAATAGTGTTTGCGGTTGTTATCCCCATCCTTGCCGTTGTCGTACTTGGAATAATGGCTGTCAGTATGCCGCTTTACAGAAAAGTTCAGGCAGGACTTGATGGTATTCTAGGCAGGACAAGACAAAATCTTACGGGTGTGCGTGTTATCAGGGCATTTGACAAAGAGGAAGCGGAAAAAGAAGATTTCAACAATGAAAATCAGATACTTACAAATCTACAGCTTCTTGTAGGAAAAATATCAGCACTTACAAATCCGGTGACATATATCTTTTTGAATGTAGCACTTGTCGTACTTTTGTATGTCGGTGCGATAAGAGTTGACGGAGGATTTCTCACACAGGGAAAAGTTATTGCACTCGTTAATTATATGTCACAGATTCTTGTTGAACTTATAAAACTTGCAAATACCATTGTGCTTTCTACAAAGGCTGTTGCCTGCGGAAACAGAATACAGTCTGTATTTGAGATGAAACCGTCAATTATGGATGATTTTGTATCAGACGATGAAGAATTCGGTAGTATGAAAAAATCAGATAGTGCCGAAAGCAGCAAGCTGACTGACGAAGAAAATGTTTTAGGTTCTGAAAAAGAGTTAATAAATAAATCAGCAGACAGTATTTCAAAAGGTGCAGAGATTGTATTTGAAAATGTAGACCTGACATATAAAGGTGCAGGGGATAAGTCACTTGAAAACATATCATTTACGGCTCCTGCCGGCTCGACTATAGGTATCATAGGAGGAACAGGTTCAGGAAAATCTTCACTTGTAAACCTTATACCGAGATTTTATGATGCGACCGCAGGAAAAGTTCTTATTGACGGAAAAAATGTAAAAGATTATAAAGTATCGGAAGTAAGAAGTATTGTCGGTATCGTTATGCAGAAAGCCGTGTTATTTAAAGGCAGCATAAGAGAAAACATGAAGTGGGGAAATGATAAGGCAACCGATGACGAGATAAATTTTGCACTTGAAAATGCACAGGCGGCAGAGATAGTCGCAGGCAAAGAGGGCGGTCTTGATTATATGATAGAGCAGAGCGGACGCAATCTTTCAGGTGGACAAAAACAGAGATTTACGATTGCAAGAGCACTTGTAAGACGACCAAAAGTCCTTATATTAGATGACAGTGCGTCAGCACTTGATTTTACAACTGATGCGAAACTCAGAAAATCACTTAAACAGCTTGGTTATGAGCCGACAACATTTATCGTATCGCAGAGAACATCGTCAATAAAGCACGCCGATATGATACTTGTACTCGACGACGGAAAAGTCGTTGGAAAAGGAACTCATGACGAACTTCTTGAAAATTGTGAAGTTTACCATGAAATTTATATGTCACAGTTTAAAGATAAAAAAGCAGATGGGGAGGTGTCAGCATAATGGAAAAGAAAAAATCACAGTGGGAAACAATAAAGCGTGTTTTGAAATATACAAAAAAATACAACATTTATATAGCTTTTTCACTGATACTCGCAGCGGTAACGGTAGTGCTTACACTTTATCTTCCTATACTTACGGGTAATGCAGTTGACCTGATGCTCGGAAAAGATGCCGTCAAATTTACCGGACTTATGGCTATTTTAAAGAAGATGGTAGTTATAATAGCGTTTACGGCACTTGCACAGTGGCTTATGAACATTTGCAACAACAAGATAACTTACAATGTTGTAAGGGATATAAGAAAAGATGCGTTTGAAAAAATTCAGATACTTCCATTAAAATATATTGACGGACATCCGTCAGGTGATGTTGTGAGCAGGGTTATCGCAGATGCCGACCAGTTTGCAGACGGACTTCTTATGGGATTTACACAGGCATTTACGGGAGTGCTTACGATACTTGGAACGCTTATCTTTATGTTAAGCCTCAATGTATGGATAACACTTGTCGTTGTAATTGTAACGCCGTTGTCATTTTTTGTTGCGAGTTTTATTGCGAGAAAGACATACACTATGTTTAAATTGCAATCGGCAACAAGAGGAGAGCAGACAGCACTTATAGATGAGATGGTAGGAAACCAGAAAGTTGTGCAGGCATACGGACACGAGAAAGAAGCACTTGATAAGTTTGACGATATAAACAAGAGACTTCAAAAATATTCACTTCAGGCAACATTCTTCTCATCAATAACAAATCCGGCAACAAGATTTGTCAACAATATCGTGTATGCAGGAGTAGGAGTGACTGGAGCATTTTTCGCATTAAACGGGTATCTTTCAGTGGGAATGTTATCATGCTTTTTAGGTTATGCTAACCAGTACACAAAGCCGTTCAATGAAATTTCAGGCGTAGTAACGGAACTTCAGAATGCCATTGCGTGTGCGTCGAGAGTTCTTGAACTTATCGACGAAGAACCTCAGATACCGGAGGACGATGATGCCGTTGAGCTTACCGGAGTAAAAGGAGAGGTGGAACTTTCAGGAGTTTACTTCTCATATGTCGAGGACAAAAAACTTATCACCGACTTTAACCTTGATGTAAAACCGGGACAGAGAGTTGCCATAGTAGGACCTACCGGCTGCGGAAAAACAACGCTTATAAATCTTTTGATGAGATTTTATGATGTAAATGAGGGAAGCATAAAAGTAGACGGAACAGACATAAGACATCTCACAAGGGCAAGTCTCAGGAAAAACATAGGAATGGTGCTTCAGGAAACATGGCTTAAAGATGGTACTATATTTGAAAATATCGTTATGGGAAAACCGAATGCGACAAAAGAAGAAGTAATCGCGGCGGCAAAAGCAACCCACGCACACAGCTTTATAAAAAGACTTGCAAACGGTTATGACACGGTGATAAAAGAGGACGGAGATACATTATCACAGGGACAGAAACAGCTCCTTTGTATCACAAGAGTAATGCTTTTAAAACCGCCAATGCTTATACTTGATGAGGCAACATCGTCAATAGATACAAGAACTGAGATAAAGATACAAAACGCATTTGGAAAGCTGATGGAGGGAAGAACAAGTTTTATAGTTGCACACAGGCTTTCGACGATACAGAATGCGGATATTATACTTGTAATGAAAGACGGAAATATAATAGAGCAGGGCAATCATGATGAACTGCTTAAGAAAAAAGGATTTTATTATAATCTTTATAATAGTCAGTTTGCGTAAAAAAGTCACAATTCACACAGAATACAAGATACAGATATAGTTTTGCAAACTTGTTTGCAGAAAACAATATCTGTATCTTGTATCAAGGCGAATAGCCTGACCCAAACGACATGACTAAGCTTTAAGCAGTTTGAAAAACTGCGGTTTTCGCTTTGGCGAAAATGCTTAGGAATGTTGTTTAACTCAGGTGTGAATTGCAAAAGGTGTGGACGATAGTTATGAAACAATATATAAATTTTTGTAGTAATTGTGGAGTTAAGAGATTTTTTATGGGAAATGAACCATATTTTATAGGTGAGTCATGCATAAATAAATTGAAAGGAATTAATAGAACTAAAGAGTTGTTTGGTTCTGTTCCTGAAGAGTATGAAAATCAAAGTTCTAATCCTGTTTTATTAACACCAAAATATATAATTGATAAAAAACATACGAGTTTTTGAAAGGTAAATATGATAAAATGGAGTTTATACCAGTATTTTTTCATGATAAATAATTAGGATTATTTTCTAATGTTAATAAAATGAGTTGAAAAATTATAAATGAAAATGTTTATAAAGTGAAAAATATTTTGTAGGTTTTAAAGGAGTAAAAACAATGAGTACAAAAATAGGTAAAGATAAAAAGGTTCTTGTTCTTGATTTGGATGGTACGCTTACCAATTCGCAGAAGGAGATTACGGACAGAACATTGGATGCTATTATGAAAATGCAGGAGCAGGGGCACAAGATTGTGATTGCGACGGGCAGACCTACGCCGGGGGCGGAACCTGTTGCGAAGAAACTTAAACTTGATAAGTTTGGTGGTTTTATCGCAGCGTTTAACGGCGGTCAGATTACTGACTGTGGTACGGGTGAGGTTATTTATCAGCAGACACTTCCGGAGGATATAGTTCCCAAACTTTTTAAACTGGCTGAGGAGCTTAATATCGGACTTGTTTCATATGACAGGACAGGGATAATCGCTGCGGACAGACCTGACAAGTATATCGACCTTGAAGCGAGGATAAATCATCTGCCGGTTTCATATAAAAAGAATATTATAGAATATATTGATTTTCCTCTCAATAAGTGTCTTGGAACAGCAGAGCCGGAGGTTGCTCCTGAAAAAGAGCAGGCTTTTAAGGAAAGATTTGGTGACAGGATAAATGTGTCACGCTCAGAGCCGTTTTTTATTGAGATTACACCGAAGGGCATTGATAAGGCGGCTTCTTTAGAACATCTCTGTGAGATAATCGGAAGTTCAAGGGAAAATATGATAGCCTGTGGTGACGGCTTTAATGATATTTCTATGATAAAGTATGCGGGTGTCGGTGTTGCTATGGCAAATGCACAGGAGGAAGTAAAGGCGGTAGCAGATTATATAACGGCTTCCAATGATGAGGATGGTGTCGCACAGGTTATATATGAGATGATATTGAAGGAAAATGATTGATTTAAGTGGATAAGTTAAGTTGTTATGCTGCTTTTGAATATGTTTTAAAATAAGAAAAACTAAAATGATTTTAAGTGAATATCTTTCATCGATAAAATGAAAAAAATTGAATGAAAGGTATTTACTTTTTTTTTATTGCGTATATAATGGTACTTGCACTTGAGAAAAAAACATTATTAAGATGAATTTGATTCATCTTAATGCAATAGTGATTTGGTAACTTTTTAACTGAGATACATGTTATTTATGTATCTGAAAGATATTATATGAGGAGAAATAATCATGAATAACGGAATGGAAATCAGATGGCATGGTCGTGGCGGTCAGGGAGCAAAGACAGCAGCTTTACTTCTTGCAGATGTAGCATTTAAGACAGGACAGTATGTTCAGGGATTTCCTGAGTATGGTCCGGAGCGTATGGGTGCACCTATTACGGCTTACAATAGAATTAGTGAAGACAAGATCCGTATTCATTCTAATATATACACACCTGATTATGTGGTTGTTGTAGATGAGACACTCCTTGACTCAGTTGATGTTACGGCAGGTCTTAAGAAAGACGGTGCTATCATTATCAACACACCAAAGTCAAGAGACGAGATTAAGGATAAGCTCAATGGCTATGAGGGAAAGGTTTACACTGTAGATGCAAGACACATCTCAGTAAAGACACTTGGAAAGAATTTCCCTAACTCACCGATGCTCGCAGCAGTAGTTGCAGTAAGTAATGTAATGCCGAGAGATACATTTATCAGAGAAATGAGAGCTTCATACCAGCACAAATTTGCAAAGAAGCCTGAGGTCATTGACGGAAATATGGAAGCTCTTGAGATGACATTTGATACACTTGCAGAAGATATCGACAAAGATATGAGCATGACTGCATAGCATGACTGCATAGCATGACTGCATAGCATTATTGCATAGATAAAAGTACATAATAAATAGCTGACAAGAAATAAATGCCAAAAATAAGTTGTCCTAAGTGTATGAAAATACACAATGTGCTCTGCATCAGGAATGCAGGGCACAAATTTTTCCTGATATGAAAAAATGTAAATATCACAAACTTAAAAAAGGCAGATTTATTTCATTAAAATATATTTAAAATTAAAAATGATATGAGGGACAGGTTTACAGTTCCCTTTAATCATAAATAGCTATAGGTAATTGCGATACTCTCAGTAATGTATATGTTGCACAAATTTTTGCAATATAATTTTAGTTTCAAAATCATGCAATCACCTGATAAACAAATAAATTGATTGGAGAAAAAAATGAGAACCGATATTACAAAAATAAATGAACAAACTCCTGTCGGTGAGCTTACAGAGGGGCTTATGGTATTTGCCGGAGGAACTTCAAAGCTTTTTAATACAGGAGAGTGGAGAACAAATACACCGGTATTTAAAGCAGATTTATGCAAACAGTGTTTACTCTGTGCACCTGTCTGTCCGGATGTGAGTATTCCGGTTGTTGACGGAAAGAGACTTGATTTTGATTATGACCATTGCAAGGGCTGTGGAATATGTGCAAAAGTCTGTCCATTTGGGGCGATTGAGATGAAGGAGGGCGTAGAATAATGGCTATTAAAGAACGTATGTCAGGAAACGAGGCAGTATCATATGCTATCCGTCAGGTAAATCCGGATGTTATGCCGGCATTTCCTATAACACCTTCAACAGAAATACCGCAGATGGTATCTACATATATTGCAAACGGTGAGATGGATACAGAGTTTATCCCGGTAGAGAGTGAACATTCATCAATGAGTGCTGCAATCGGAGCAGAGGCAGCAGGAGCAAGAAGTCTTACTGCAACATCATCGGCAGGACTTGCACTTATGTGGGAGGAACTTCTTCTTGCAGCATCAAACAGACTTCCGCTTGCACTCACACTTGTAAACCGTACACTTTCAGGTCCTATAAATATTAACTGCGACCATTCAGACGGTATGGGTGCGAGAGATACAGGATGGATTCAGATATATGCAGAGAACAATCAGGAGGCATATGACAATTTCATTCAGGCATATCCTATCGCAGAGGATAAGAGGGTGCATCTTCCTATTATGATATGTCAGGACGGATTTATCACAAGCCATGCTGTTGAAAATATTGAGCTTATGGAGGATGAGCTTGTAAAAGATTTCGTCGGTGAATATGAGCCTGAAGAGTATCTTTTAAATCCGGGTAAGCCTATAGCAGTAGGTCCTTATTCAGTGACAAATTATGCTATGGAAGCAAAGAAAAATCAGGAGACAGCATTAGAAAACGCAAAAGAAGTTATACTTGAAGTGGCAAAGAAATTTAAAGAGATTTCAGGCAGGGAGTATGGACTTTTTGAAGAATATAAGACAGAAGATGCCGATTATATCATGCTTATTATGGGTTCGGCAGCAGGAACGGCAAAAGAGGCAGTTGATAATCTTCGTGAGCAGGGAAAGAAAGTCGGAGTATTAAAACTCAGAGTATTCCGTCCGTTCCCGGCAGAGGAGATAGCAAAAGCACTCAAAGACTGTAAGGCAGTCGCAATTATGGACCGTTGTGAAAGTTACAATGGAAACGGCGGACCTCTTGGAAGTGAAGTTACAGCAGGACTTTACAGAAGTAAAGTTATGATAGAAGTCGTAAATTATATTTATGGTCTTGCAGGCAGGGATTTCACGGTAAATGAAGTATATGATATATTTGCTGAGCTTGAAGAAGCAGTAGAGAACGGAAAGAAAGTAGAGCAGTATCAGTATATCGGATTACGCAAATAATAGGAGGCCATAATGAGCGATTACAGTTTAAAAACAATGATGAATAAACCAGAGCGTCTTGCACCGGGACACCGTATGTGTGCAGGCTGTGGTGCGACGATAGCAGTTCGTGCCGTGCTTCGAGGACTTCATGAGGGAGATAGGGCAGTTATAGGAAATGCAACAGGTTGTCTGGAGGTATCTTCATTCATGTACCCATATACGGCATGGGAGGACAGTTATATACACAACGCATTTGAAAATGCAGGAGCAACACTCAGTGGTGTTGAAACGGCATACAAGGCACTCAAAAAGAGAGGGAAACTTCCAAAGGACGAAACATTCAAATTTATCACATTTGGTGGTGACGGTGGAACATATGATATAGGATTTCAGTCACTCTCAGGAGCAATGGAGAGAGGACATGACATGGTATATGTGTGTTACGACAACGGTGCATACATGAACACAGGTATTCAGCGTTCATCAGCAACACCAATGTATGCAGATACGACAACAACACCTGTAGGAACACAGTCTAATGGTAAGATGCAGAACCGCAAAGACCTTGCAAGCATCATTGCAGACCATGATGTACCATATGTTGCACAGACAACACTTTTACAGGATTTTAAAGACATTCACAGAAAATCAGAAAAAGCAATCTACACAGAGGGAGCAAGTTTCTTAAACATCATGACACCATGTCCAAGAGGATGGAGATATGATGCATCAGAGATAATGAAAATATGCAAACTTGCCGTAGAAACCTGCTATTGGCCGCTCTTTGAGGTAGACCATGGAAAATGGATACTCTCATATGAGCCAAAGAAGAAACTTCCTATCGAAGACTTCTTAAGAGAGCAGGGAAGATTTAAACATCTTTTCAAAAAAGGAAACGAGGACCTGATAGCCCAGTTCCAGGCAGAAGTAGACAGAAGATGGGAAGACCTTCAGTATAAATGTGCGAGATAGTATGAAAAACATAAGTAATGCAAGGCTGAACTGTTACAAACATAAAAGCAGGTTTTTGTACTATGGTTGCATTTTAATATAAAGTATGTTAAGGCGTTAAATTAAATATATAAATTATGACAGGAGTATGTTGAAATGATGACATACTCCTGTTTGCTATTTATTATATGTAATGTTAAAATGGGGGTATGTTTAGTGAGTTTATATAATGTCTAAAAGCCGTTAAATAGGAATTAATGTCTGATAGAAATTAATTACCTTTGGGTGATGGGGGACTCTTCAATCAGGTGATTGTGATGGAACTGGAAGCAGATTGTGCATAGCACAAACTTTATATGAGCAAGTAGCAAAGTGTATGACGAATGTCATTGACTTATTGATTTATGGAGGATTGATAAATTATGGGAAGAAAAATTAAATTGCCGGTGGGGATTGAGGATTTTAAGGAAATACGACAGGAAGAATTTTACTATATTGATAAGACAAAATTGTTGGAGCAGCTTCTTGAAAAGTGGGGAAAGGTAAATCTTTTTACCAGACCAAGGCGATTTGGGAAAACTTTAAATATGAGTATGCTGCGTTATTTTTTTGAAATCGGAACAGATGAATCACTGTTTGACGGATTATATATTAAAAACAATAAAAAAATCTGTGAGGAATATATGGGAAAATTTCCGGTTATATTTATCTCACTTAAAAATGTTGAGGGGCTTGACTTTGAGACAGCATTATACAGATTTGTTGAGATTATTGGCAGAGAAGCCGAAAGATTTTATTTTTTATTGCATAGTGAAAAATTAACGGTAAATGAAAAAGAGAGATATAAGACACTTATCCGTTTAGATAATGGCAGATATTCAATGGATGTAAATATTCTTGCGTCAGCATTGAGATTATTATCTGAACTCCTTTATAAACATTATGGCAAAAAGACAATAATAATTATAGATGAATATGATGTTCCTTTAGATAAAGCATTTCAGAATGGCTACTACAGAGAAATGGTATCACTTATACGAGCAATGTTTGGGGACGCACTTAAAACCAATGATTTTTTACAGTTTGCCGTTTTGACAGGGTGTCTCCGCGTTTCAAAAGAAAGTATTTTTACAGGATTAAATAATTTTAAAGTGCTTTCAATCGCAGATACACGCTTTGACGAGCAGTTTGGGTTTACGGATGAAGAAGTGCAAACACTTTTGGAGTCATACGGTCTTTTGGAGCATATTTCAGAGACAAAAGAATGGTATGATGGTTATCACTTTGGTGATGCTGATGTTTACTGCCCGTGGGATATTATAAATCATGTAGACAGACTGTGCGGTGAACCGGATGCAAAGCCGCAGTCATACTGGATAAATACAAGCGGAAACGGACTTGTCAAACGCTTTATCGGCAAGGCAAATAAGACTACAAGGGATGAAATCGAGCGGCTGGTTTCAGGTGAGACAATCGAGAAGCAGGTCAGTCTTGAACTGACATATGATGAAATCGATACTACTATCGACAATCTTTGGAGTGTATTATTTACAACGGGGTATCTGACTCAGACTGGTATGACTGAAAGTGGTGCGTATAAGCTTGTTATTCCGAATAAAGAGGTCAGGGAGGTTTATAAACTTCAGATACAAGAATGGTTTAAGAGAACAGTAATGAGCAACACAGAACAGTTAAAAAACTTTTGGAAAGCATTTGACGGGGGAGACACAAAGGCGGTTGAGAATTATCTGAACAGGACACTAAGCAATTCGATAAGTGTTTTCGACACAAAGGCAAGGGACGAGGAAAAAGAAAGTTCTTATCATACGATTTTGGTTGGACTTTTGGTAGGAAATGCAGACTGGCTCGTAAAATCAAATGTTGAAGCAGGAGACGGTTTCGCCGACATAATAGTTGAGACAGAAGACTTTGACGCAGGTATCATTATTGAACTTAAATATTCAAAGACATTTTCGGGAATGGATAAAGCCTGTGAAAAAGCAATTACCCAGATTAAAGAAAAAAGATATGATGAATATCTGAAAAACGATGACAGACATGATATTATGATTTATGGAATTGCCTTTTGTAAGAAAAAGTGCAAGGTGATTGCACATAAAATTTAAAACTATCAAACAGGCGGCAGAGCGTATGGAAAATATCAGTTTGATTAAGAAATATACAACCAAAATTTATCAAAATGCAGATTGTGAATATCAGCTTGATTAAGAGATATACAAATAAAATTTATTAAAAAAGAGAGGAAAAACAAATGAATAAAAAACAGTACAAGTTAATAGCATTATCACTTGCGATGACTATGGCAGTGAGCAGTATTTCATATGCGGCAAATGCGGACAGAAAGGTATCAGCAGCAGCAAAAACTGACAATGAGGTTTTGACTGTGGCAAAGAAAGATATTATAAGAAAGAACGAGACAAAGGTTTCATCGGGTCCCGTCATCGAGGAGCCTGAAATCCCTGCAAAGAGCAAGATAAGTTTTACAAGACTGGGCAGTAAAAAAGTAAAGATAAGCTGGAGCAGGTCGACCGGTGCAGAAAAGTATATTTTATATAAAAAGACAAATAACAATGGGTATAAAATAGTCGCAAAAACAACCAAATTAAAATTTACGGATAAAAAGGTTGTGGCAGGAAAAAGATATAAGTATTATGTTAAGTCAGCAAGGACATACGATGGAAAGACATATGCAAGTAATTCAAATGCTAAAAGTTTCAGGATTGCAAATTTTGTGAACACAAAACATCAGAAGTACAGTTACAGTGAGATGTGCGGTGATATAAAGTCATTTAAAAATACTTATTCTGATTATGTCAGTGTAAAAGTTGTGGGAAAATCAAATGATAAAAGAAATATATATGATGTTGTCATAGGAAACAAGAAAGCCAAAAAGACATTGCTTGTTATTGGAAATATTCATGCAAGGGAATATATGACGGCACAGCTTTGTATGGCACAGATAGAAAGTTACCTTAAAAATTACAATGGAAGTGTCAAGGGAGTAAAAGTAAAAAGTGTTTTAAATAAGATGGCGGTACATTATATTCCGATGGCAAATCCTGACGGTACAACAATTTCTCAGTTTGGAATTTCAAAGATAAGAGACAAAAAGCTTCGTAAGGCTCTGTATAAAATGTCTGGTGCATCACATACGGCAACATGGAAAGCAAATGCCAGAGGAGTTGACCTTAACAGAAATTCAAATTCGCATTTTAAGGCAAATCATGGTGGAAAGCGTGGAAGTGAGGGATTTTCAGGACCATCGGCAGCAAGTGAGCCGGAAACAAAGGCAATCGCAGGATTGTTAAAACAGTTAAAAAATAACAAGACATTAAAAGGTGTCGTAAATTATCATGCTATGGGCTCTATAGTATTTGGAAGCGGCGGAAGCGGAAAAGTTAAAAAAGAAACACAGAAAATGTACCGGTTTGCAAGAAAGATAACAGGATATGCAAGCGGGGACAGTTATGGTTCTTCAAGCGGTCCTAGTGTCGGAAGTATGCGTGATTATGTGATGGAAAAGATTAAATCACCGTGTATAACACTTGAGATAGGTGTAGCAGGCTGTCCGTTGCCGATTTCGCAATTTTCTTCGATATGGAGAAAAAATGAGAGTCTTGTATTGAGAGAGGCAAAGCTTCTGTTGTAGGAGTGTTTGTAAATATAATCAAAAACAGTCAGGAGCATACTACCGTGAAAATCGGCAGTATGCTCCTAGTGTACTGACTTGTTGATATTTTGCCAAATAACTTGTATAAATTTCCATCTGCTTCGTTGTCATCA
>ERZ831773.1421-NODE-1421-length-25226-cov-48.125581_pt1 | contig 25226 bp, 17 predicted proteins | sample MGYA00519696_ERZ831773 | MGnify/ENA primary metagenome ERZ831773 (study PRJEB31850, sample SAMEA3708720) | human gut metagenome | biome: human gut; feature: human-associated habitat; material: faeces | place: China | collected 2014 ...
ACATCTTGGCAAACTTTCCTTTCTCCACACCCTCTTTGCTGTATATGCGGTAGCTATCCACATGGTCGATGAAGAACAGGGAGAGCACCTTGATGTGTCTGGGAAACAACTGGCGTTCACGTTCCAGATGTGTTTTGATGGTCTCACGAATCTGCATACGGCGCACCAGTTCTTCGTTGGCAGCACCTACGATGTCTCCTTCATGAAGCGTCAGTTCGTTCAGGAAATGAATGGTACCGGTCAGTCCGTCAATGCGTTCTACAATGTAGTTGTCTTCGTATTCTTGCAGTCCGCCACTTTGTTCTTTCAGGTTGAAGCCTTCGCCTGCCAAGCGAATGACATGGCGGGTACCGTTATTGGTTTTCATATCGAAACCGATACGTGCCTGCGGATTGCCTTTGCCGATAACGATTTCATCTAAATAGACATAACCGTTGGTAGCGGTGGAGCCTAATTGGTGCACACCTCGCACTTCCACTTTTTTCACCAACCGCTTGTTATAGGCATCAATGGCATCCAGTCGGAATACCATGTTGTAGATGTCGTCCTTGCGATGAGTGGCACTATACAAGACCTTGAACAGGGGATTGAACAGCTGTATGCCCCGTCGGGTGGCGTTGCCCTTGTCCGTACCCAACACACTTTGCGGTTCATCAATGATCATGATGGGATTGGTCTTGGCAAGGATGTCGATAGGACGACGTGATCCAAACTCATCCCGTCGGGAAAAGATGATACGTGCGACAGCGTCTCCGCTACGTCCCTGTATGTTCTTCTCTTCGTTCATCGAGGCATTGAATGCTTGCGTGTTGATGACCATCACGTGAATGCCGTTGTCTTGGGCAAAGCCATCGATCTTGGAGAGCTGCTTGGAGTTATAGATGAAGTATTGCATCCGTTTGCCATACTCTCCGGCAAAGTGTTCCGCCATACTTTCAAAACTCTTGAACACACCCTCGCGAATGGCAATACTGGGTACCACGATAATGAACTTACTCCAGCCGTAGCGTTGGTTCAGTTCATACATTGTCTTGATGTAGGTATAGGTTTTACCTGTACCGGTCTCCATTTCCACCGTAAGGGTTAGTCCCTCGCCTTGTATATGTTCGATAGGCTTCAAGCCTTGCGCCATCTGTATGGTGCGAATGTTCTCGCACAGACTTTCACGGTCGAGCACAATGGGGGCGTTGCCAAAGCCTTCTACCTTAAAACCTATATGGCCTTTGCCTTGGTCTATCAAAAAGTTGCTCAGTCCATCTCTCTTCGGTTGACCTTGGAACACATCCGTCACACAGCGAGTAGCTTCAGCCTGAAATCGTTGGTGCTTGTATTTAATTTTCATTTTTGTCTCCTTTTTTACCTATATTGCCAATTCGCTTGATGGAGTCCAGATAATCATGTTCCACATCACTGATAGTGCGTTGTTTGTATTTGCGATATTCATTGGTAGCATGTTCCATAGCTTCCGTGTGCGACACCTTGCCGGAATCTAATAGCAATTGTTCTCCCGACATGGTAAGAATCCTATCCAAATAGTTAGCCCAATCGTTCATTGTCATTGGTTGCTCTCGTTCTGCCTGACGCTCTGCAAAGTCCAGATAACCGGAAACAAGCTGTCCCATGGCGCGAAGCTCTTTTTCATTCAGATAATTCTTGGCAATTTTTGCTTCTTGCAGGGTGGGCTGATTTCCGGCAAAGGTGGTCAAGCCCATAAACTCTTTCTCAGCATCGGCACGGTTATAAATGACTTCTGCGGCAGTCTGTCCGTGGATGGCATAATGAATCTTGTTCTGCACTTTTTTGAAGAACTGAACCGAAATTTCTGCCTTGGGGTCGTAGTCGATGCTGGTGGCGTAGATCTCCAGAACCTGACGGTAAAACACCTTTTCGGAAGCGCGGATGTCTCGGATGCGCTCCAACAGTTCTTTAAAATATCCGCCGCCGCCCAGATTTTTCAACCGCTCATCATCCAGAGCAAAGCCTTTGCGCATATATTCCTTCAGGATACCAGTCGCCCAGATGCGGAACTGTGTGCCGCGCTTGGATTTGACCCGGTAGCCAACTGAAATAATGACATCCAGATTGTAGAACTCGACCTGATAAGTCTTGCCATCGGCGGCAGTTGTTGCAAATTTTGCAACAACTGAATCTCGGTTTAGCTCGCCCTCGGTGAAGATGTTTTTAATATGACGTGAAATTGTAGATTTATCACGCTGGAACAGCTCAGCCATCTGGTCGATGGACAGCCAGACGGTATCGCCATCAAACGTGGTATCAATTTTGGTCAGGCCGTCTTCAGCGGTATAAATGATGATGGGATTTTTGGGGCTTTCATCAGGGCGATTCATTTTCGTACCTCGTTCAAAGTATGGAACACGGTGAGAAAATCTCACCATGCGTTTGGACAATGATTACAAGAACATTATATCATGCTGCAAGAAGTTCATCAACAGCAATTTGCCCGGTTTCGATTTCTGGGATTAAAATTTCTGCATATTTTTCGATTATATCAGCAAGAAAGCCCGCCAAGGCACTCCATTCATCAAAGTTGGACGTGCAGGCGGAAACGGAAAAGGCGTCTTTTTCGCCAGCGGGATATTTTTTCAATAGGCAGCTCCATTTCCTTGTAGCTGGACAGCGTGTACCAGCGAGTTTATCAAACTTCCTTTCAAACTTATCCAATCAATTCTTTCAGCCGTTCCAGCTTTTCCTGTACGGTTTCCTTACAGAAACTGCCCCCAATGCAGGAGATGGGAACGCACATTTCCAGCAGGCGGTCGTAGATGCGGGCGTGGGCGGTATCCTGCGGATGCCGAATATCGTCCAGTGTCAGATTGGTCGTGACGATCAGGGGTTTACGGCTGCGGTAGCGGCTGTCTACAATGTTGTGAATTTGTTCCAGTGCGTACTCTGTGCCGCGCTCCATCCCGAAGTCGTCAATGATGAGAAGCGGATAGCGGCACAACCGGTCTACCACCTCGTTCCGCCCGGAGAAGCTGTTGTTCAGTTCGTTCAGCGCATGAGCAAAGTTTGTCATGCACACAGGCACTTCCTGCTCCATCAGAGCGTTCGCCATGCACCCGGCAAGGAAACTCTTGCCGGTGCCTACACCGCCCCAGAGAAGCAATCCAATGTTCTCTGTGCGCATGGTCTGCCACTGCTCCACATAGTGGTGTGCATTGTTTGATCTTATCCGGTGGCTATCATTCAGGTTGTTCTTATTATGTTGGTTAGGTGTGCATTTTTGCGCAATCATACTGTGCGTTTCTGCACAGTATGATTGTGCGCTGGTGCATACTATGACTGCGCAATTCTGCACAGTATGCGGAACTTTGAGCAGAATGTGGCTGGGTTTAGAAAAGCCGTAGCGCACTCGTTCGGCAAGGTCAGTTTTTTCCAATTCTGTAAAGGCGCGTGTCACGCTGGAAATACAGCACCCTAAATCCTTCGCCAGATTGGAAAGCGGATAGATCACATAAATGCGTCCCCGATCGTCCACCCAGTTGTTTTTCTGGGAGAGTGTGGCACGGTCGAGCAGGAACGTGTAGAGAAGCTTTGCCGTGTGGCTCAGGTCAGCGTCGAGAAGAAACCGGGCATAGGGTAGATACTGTGGCAGTGGCATATTGTGTTTCAAATAATCCGAAATTGCATTCACCTCCGTTTTTACCTCCGAATTAGTGCTAGACTGTTTGAGAGTTCGGGTTTCTATCATTGTTCAGACGATCTTTTACCATCTGAAGATACCGGCTGGCGCGGTCGATAAAAATCAGCAGCTTCTCATTGTTCTTCGGTTCGGTAAGAATATCGGGGTATTCACGAAAACACATTTCCCACCGCCGGACAAAATCCTCCTGCGCTCCCTGAATCTCGCACATCATGGCTTCGCCATCTGCCAAACGGCGAGGTGAATAGATGCTCTTGACGACATCCTTGAGATTCTGTTTTTCTTCCTTGTTGAGTCCTTTCTTGTGCCCCTGAATGTCTTGCTTGAAGGTCGTTATAAACGCATTGTCCTTTGAAGGCGGTGAATACGAATCTGTGATACTGGAATCCCGTTCGGCTTTAGGCTTACGCAGCTCTGCCACAACTTCGGGACGCTTTTCCTTTGGAACCTTTGCAATCGAGGAAATTTCACGGTCGGTTGCCCGGATCTTTCCACGCAGGATTTCTTCCTGCGCTCCGGGTACTGCTTCCTCCGCTGCTTCCACACCTTTTGCAAATTGCTCTGCACGGTAAACATAGCTTTCGGATGTTCCATGTTCCGCAGCAACCTTCGACCGTGAACCGTGCTTTGTGCGGTCTGGTTCATTTTGAACCAGACCACTTTCAGATGCCAAGGTGTACTGATTACCGTGAAACGATTTGATTTGCTTTTCCGCTTTTGCCTGCTTTCCGATCAGGAACTTTTTCTGTTCTGGGGTCAGGTTTCGCCGCCCAAGCTGATTTTTACAGATCCATACGAGTGCTTCATAACGGCTGGAAAATTCTTTTTCGATGACTTCAAATGGAATAAATGGATATTTCCGAAGAATTTGATAGCGTGTATGTCCATCCACAATATAGCCGTTCCACGTGATGATCGGATTCAGTACACGTTCTTCTTTTAGGATGTTCATTTCCAGTTGGTGGGTTTCCTCAAACGACGGAGGGTTGATTTGATTCTGGAACTCCGGATCGATTTTAAGCTGGCTCAGTTTTGTCATAGGCAAACCATCCTTTCTGAAATGAAATAGAATATCATTGTTCTTACGCCGTTCTCTCTACATGGTGTTCCTGCCCCTTTCCAGCGGCGTTTTCCGGCTCTCCCTTGCGGGGTCTTCGCCGGGTATCCCATGCAGGCGGTCATTCGGTTTTCAAGGTTCAATTGGTGTCTTGCTGGTAGCTTATCACACTTTCAAAAGAATTTTTAGGACCTGACAGGTCCGGTTTTGAGGGAGAAAAGCGGAAGTGATAGTTCCGGTTTCCTGCTGCAAACCATTGGAAAAATTATATCACATCGTAAATTTTGTTTTTAGGAACTGGTAGTTCCGGTTTTTAAAAAATATGAAGTGAATTTCAAGGCAAAATCGGAACTATTGGTTTTGGTTTTGCGTATCAACGTAATTTTAAATATTGGGTGCCGTTCTCTCTGCATGGTGTTCCTGCCCCTTTCCAGCGGCGTTTTCCGGCTCTCCCTTGCGGGGTCATGGCCGGGTATCCCATGTAGACGATCATTCGGTTCTCAAGGTTCAATTGGTGTCTTGCTGGTAGCTTATCACACTTTCAAAAAAATTTTTAGGACCTATTAGTTCCGCTTTTTACATTCAAAACCGGAAGTAATAGGTCCGGTTTGATGCGATATTGAATGAATCAACGCCGATTTTCCTAAAGCAAATTTTTCTCAAGAAAATTTGCTTATTCAGCGTCAGCGAGGAAGCACAGTCAGCGCAGTTCTTGTGCAGAAAAATAACCGTCCACTTCAAGTTAAACTTGAAAACGGACGGTCTGGCTTGCAAAATAATTTTCAAAATTGGAGGGTAGGTTGAGAGGCTTCATAGTACCCGCAAGCAGTGCAGACGTATATACATCTGCTTATTTTGCGTTGCAAAATACTTGTTGGGAACACCCAAACCCGTGAACTGCATCCTGTGGATGCAGGCTATGTGATGGCATCAAAGAATTATTTTTCCAAAGCTGCAGCCTCAGAATTTTTTATTTTCCATTTTTGCATATTGTTTTCCACAAGATGATCCTTGCATCTTACGGTTATTGCAGTACCTTATTCATCAGCTCCTGATAGCTGTCCACATGGTCGTATGTCACAAGGCCATCTGACAATTTTGCAAAGAGCTTCCTGGCGCAGTCGATCTTGGACTTCTCGATTGGGCGCAAGTTCAGGCTTTCCATCGTTCCTTTGGTTTCTGCAATAAAATAGATGTGCTTCACCTTGCCCTCGTGGAACACAATCGCCCAGTCCGGGGAATAGTGCCCAACAGGCGTAGGGATAAAGAAACCTCTGGGCAGCTTTGCATAGATGAACACTTCGTCTGCGCCATCAAGGTTTTCGGCAAATTTGCGTTCCACACTCTTTTCGGCAGAGCCGTCGGTAAAGACATAGTCCTGAATGGCTTTCTTTGCCGGATAGGCTTTATCCATTGTCAAGCCGTGTTTTTCCGCCGTGAAGATGCTGCTGTCGTAGCTGCCCTCAATGGTATCATAGGTGATATGCTCCACGATCATGGTAGCTTTCTGCTCCTTGACCAGCCGGATCACCTTTGCGATAAATTCTTCTGGGTTGTTCTGGTACATCGCAAAGGTTGTCGGCTTGATGCCCTGCAAAATCCGTGCAACGGTATGCCGGGTCAGCGTTGTCCCCTCTGCAATTTTACCGATCAGATCATACGTAACCTGCCCGTTATGTGCATTCCGCAACGCATCTGTTTTGTGCTTTGCGTCGTTGAAGCTGCTGCCTTCCCGCACCATATCGGCACTCAGAACATCTTTCTGACCAGCATAGGTGACGGTATATTGCAACCGGCTGACGTACAACTCGCTGTCGATGTGTACGATTGCTTTCTGAATCAGTTCCTCAGAATCAAAATCCACCGTATAGGCGTATTTGTGGTTGATTGTCTGCCAAAGCTTCTGGAACTCAGCTTTTTCAAACCGGTCGTTCAGCGGATTTTCTAGTACTTTCGGCTTGTTGCCATCCTCAAACATGGACTTGAGCATACTGTCATCATAAATTGCCTGCACAAGCGTGTGCACGCCCTCTTCGATGGGCTTCAGCGTTTCCGGCACCGGTGCCAGCGTTCCGGCCTGTACATCGTCCCGGTAGTCCTGCGTGACGTTATCCTGCTCATCCACATAGTTATTGCGGACAAGATACTGATAGATTGCCCGTGCCTGACGGTCATCCACCTTGACGATTTTGCCATCCAGCCTGATGGTCTTGCCGGTGAAATATGCAATGTCGGCCTTGCGGGGGCGATCATACAGCACTGCTTCGGTCTGCTTTTGCAGTCCATCTACAAATCCTGCATAGCTCTCGCTGGCAATAACGGTCAGGACGTTGATATCCTGCACCTTATCTCCCAGCACTTCCGCATCCATGCGGTTTCCATCCTTGTTCACGCACAGACGCAGTCCACGGCCTACTTCCTGCCGCTTCTGCGTGGTGCTGTCGCTGTGCTTCAGGGTGCAGATCTGGAACACATTCGGGTTATCCCAACCTTCCCGCAGTGCGGAGTGGGAGAAGATGAACCGGGTCGGCTCTTCAAAGGACAGCAGACGTTCCTTGTTTTTCAGGATCAGATCATAGGCAGAAATGTCATCCGACATATCTGAGCCACGCTTGACCGAACTGTTGACGCTGTGACCTTTCTTGTCGATGCTGAAATAGCCCTTGTGGACATCATGCACATCGGTTGAATCCAGATAGGCTGTATAAGCAGGGTCGAACAGGGTACGATGCTCATTCAGAACCGAAAGATACTCCTGCTCAAAAAGCTTGCCGTACTCGCCCAGCAGCTCGTTTCCGTCTTCATCGTACTGGCGGTATTTTGCCACTTCGTCAATGAAAAACAGGGAAAGCGTCTTGATGCCCAGTTTGAACAGTTCCTGCTCTTTTTCAAAGTGCGAAAGGATCGTTTCATGGATCTGCACCCGGCGCATATCATTTTCAGAAACATCGCCGGTGACATCGCCTTTGCGGATGGTGTCCCCGTTCGTAAAGGTCACAACGCCCGTGATCGGGTCGATTTCCGACACCACGAAGCCCTTGTACTGCTCCATTTCCCCGGATTTATAATAGAGATTATCGCCCACATCCAGCATATGGAACTCTCGCTTCGTGCCGTTCTGGTGGCTGACCTCCATCTCCACTTTTGCCCGTGGCGGATTCTTCGGGGAGATGATAATGCTTTCCAGATACAGATACTTGTCCGTACCACGAAGATTTTTTACCTCAAAGCCTTTGACTTCGATCTTTTTGACCAGCCGCTTGTTGTAAGCGTCCAACGCATCCAAAACGTAGATCAGATTGTGCTGCTTGGCATGGGTAGCAGAGTAGTTCAGCGTGAAAAGCGGATTGAACTTTTTCAGGGCTTTCTGGGTAGCGGAGTCCTCTTTGCCCATCTTCTGCGGCTCATCCAGAATCAGGATCGGACGGTTGGCTGCGATGACGTCAATCGGGCGGCGGGAGCCGAACTCGTCCCGCTTGGTGTAGATGATACGCGCCGCAGCATCTCCCTTGCGGCCTTCCACGTTCTTGTCCTCATTCATGGAGGCGGCAAACGCCTGCGTGTTGATGATCATAACATTGATGCCGGAGTTGCTGGAGAACGAATCCAGCTGATTCAGGTTGCTGCTGTTGTAGATAAAGAACCGTGCCTTTTTGCCGTAGCACTCCATAAAGTGATCGGCAGTGATCTCAAAGGACTTCTTTACGCCTTCACGGATGGCGATACTCGGCACAACAACGATAAATTTGCTCCAACCATACCGCTTGTTCAGCTCGAACATGGTCTTGATGTAAACATAGGTCTTGCCTGTGCCGGTTTCCATCTCAATATCCAGAGAACACCTGCCCAGCGGTGCCACCAACTTGTCCGACTGATGGATGTTTGCTTCTGCTTGCAACGCGCGGATGTTCTGAAGCAGCTCCTGGTCGGTCAGTTGGAGTGCTTCGTTCTTAAAACCGGAATCGTTGATCAAATCCAGCAACTCCACCTGTGTTGCATCGTCCCCATTGGAAACAAGGCTCAACTGCTGCGGCTGTGCAGACAGGTTTCCCATATCCCGCAGGTACGACACGCCTGCATTGTAGGGCTGACCCTGAAAGACCCGTGCCACCGCATCCACAGCATCCGTCTGGTACTGCTGAATCTTAAAACTAAACTTCATCTTTGTGGTTTACCTCCTGCTCCAGCATCAGGAACCGGTCAAAATCGCTTTCATACAGGCGATCCTGAATGACACGATACTTTTCGTATTCGGTTTCTGCATGGAGTTTGGCCTGTTCCGCGCTGATTTTACCGGGGCCTGTCAGCAGTTCATTGCCGTTGAACTCCAGAAAACCATCCAGCCGCTTTGCCCAGTCCTCCATGCTCATGGGGATCTTGCGCTCGGCCTGCAGCTCGGCATAATCCAGATAGAGCGACACGATTCGCTCCAGATAGTTCATTTCCTCTTTGCTCAGGTAGTTTTTGGCTACTGTCACATCCGCTTTCAGGATTTTCCCATCCGGCGCATTTTCCCATGTAGTCAATCCCATGTGCTCCTTGTTGGCATCGGCACGCTCCACGATCAGTTCTGCCGCCGTGTGGCGATGCACAGCATAGTGCATCTTATTCTGAACCGTCTGGAAGAACCGCCGGGTCGTTTTTGCATCCTTGTCATAATCAAACGCTGTTGCGTACAGATCCGTTACTTTCTGATAGAACTTGCGCTCCGACAGACGAATCTCCCGAATCTGCTGCAACTGACGCTCAAAATATTCATCCGTGAACATGTGACCCTTCTTCAGGCGTTCCACATCCATTGTCCAGCCCTGAATGGTGTGTTCCTTGACAATCTGACCCGCCCACTTGCGGAACTGCACCGCCCGCTGGTTGTTCACCTTGAAGCCGACTGCAATAATCAGCTGCAAATTATAATGCGTCAGTTCCCGATTGACCTGCCGAGTGCCCTCGGTCTGAACTATCCGGAATTTCCGGATAGTTGCTTGCTCGGTCAATTCGCCGTCCGCATAGATTTTTTTGATATGCTCGTTGACCGTGCGCACATCCACATCATACAGCGCCGCCATCATCTTCTGCGTCAGCCAGATGTTTTCATCCTCATAGCGCATTTCATAGCTTGCATCGCTCTCACCCGTAGAAGCCACAAAAGTCAGGTACTCCGCAGCAGAACTGCGAATAGCAAGTTCTTTTTTCTTTTTATCATCCATATCACATTTTCACCATTAAAGAACAGCAATAAGGATAGTAGCAACAAGCGAAGCTAACGCAATACCCGCAGAAACAAGGGCAATAATCAGCATCTTTGTATTATACTTTTTTGCTTTTTCAGCTTCCTGTTTGCTTTCTTCCAACTCTTTCTCTTTCAACAGGTACAAATCGTTAAGTTTTGAATAGTTATCATTAAGTCCCTCTACCACTTTCTGATTTCCTTCAAGTATTGGTTTTATTTCCTCTGCAAGAATCTCGTTCAGTGGCGTAATGCTATCAATCATTTCCTGATTTTGCCTATTCATTTCATCAATAAACGAGGTATCTATTCTTGGGGTTAAATCAGGTAAGTTAATACCACTAAAATCCATTACAGCACCTTCCTTACCGTTTCCGGGCTATATGTTTCAAAAATCTGGTCAAAGTTTGTTGCAACGCTGTCGTTTGCCATGGAGCTGTCACGGAACACGGCATAGTAGGGCTTCATCTGGGCAATGGCCTTGACGGTTTCCTCCGTCACATCATGGTCAAAGCAGGCCAGCAAGAAGCCCTCTGCCACGTTGAACACCTTTTTGCCTGCGATCTCTTTCACCTCAATGGGGCTGGACAGCAGCACACCCAGATCCAGCATCACCTGGAACAGCAAATCTTCCGGGGTACGGTCAGGTTTTACGTTATCCACCAGCGAGAACAGATCCTGCTGCTGGGTCTTCTCCGGCGTGTAGTAAACCGGTTTCATGTTGCTTTCATCCAGACGTAAGCAGCGGAACCCAATGTCCAGATCAGCCGGAGCCGTCAATCCGGCATCCTCCTTGATTTTCCGGCCCGCACGGCGGATACGTTCCTTGCCGATTTCACAGATGTTCTTGTAGCCTGCCTTGTAAGCTTCGCTCTTTTCGTCCGTCTTTTCGGGCAGCTGCACCATAATGAACTTACGATGTCCGCCATCTTCAGCGTTTAATTGCATCACAGCATGGGCGGTAGTAGCAGAGCCGGAGAAAAAGTCAAGAATAGTATTGCATTCACTGCCTTTTGTAAACATATTCGCCATATACTGAATAACATCGACGGGCTTAGCATTTTCAAAGACTCTTTTTCCATCAAACAAATCCTGTATCGTTTGAGTTCCAACATTATAAATACTCATCATTTCTTTAGGAATCAATGTAGATGGAGCTCCCATTGCATCGCCTAAATATTTACGAATATAGATATTCCAACTCGCTTGTTCGCCATTCGAGTTGATTAATGGACTGGTTTTTGTTTTTTTGAATGTAACGCCGCCCTCATGTAGCGTTTCTTCAAACTTAGGATAGATAAACCGATAAATATATCCATCCTTTGGATATACAACTTCTCCATCGGGGCACTTAATCCCATACCTCTGATTTAAATTTGTGGATTTATTTCGAAATGCAAAGTCCTTGTCTCTATAAACTCCTCGAGCATCTTTTTGAGAATACATTTTTATCGCATCTGACGACAATGGCGCATAAATTGTTTCAGCGGAATTTTTTGACTTTGCGTAGGTTAAAATATATTCATGTGTTTTACTTGCAAATTTGGGTCGGATTCCTCCCGCAGTCGAACAATTCCAAATAAAACAGTTCACTAAATTAGCCTCACCGAATATTTCATCGCAACATTTCCGCAAATTATCAAATTCATTATCATCAATACTTATGACAACAATGCCATCCTCTGCCAGCAAATCCTTTGCCAATTTCAACCGCGGATAAATCATATTGAGCCAATCCGTATGAAAGCGGCCGTTGCTTTCGGTGTTTGTCACCATGCGGTTGCCTTCTTCGTCATACTGGCCGCTGTTGCCCATGTAGTCCTCGGTGCGTTGTGCAAAGTCATCCTCATAGACAAAGTCATTGCCTGTATTATATGGAGGGTCAATGTAGATCATCCTGACTTTGCCCAGATAGGTTTCCTGCAAGAGCTTCAGCACTTCCAAATTATCGCCCTCAATATAGAGGTTCTCGCTGTCAAAACCGCCGGGTGTGCCATCCTTGCCAAAACTGTCGGCCACCACCGGACGCAGCGTTGCCGTGATGGGCGCATTTGCCGCCAACATTGCCTTTTTCTTGTCCGGCCATGTAAATTGGTAGCGCTCTTCCCGGCCCTCCACGATGGAGTCGGAAAGCTCCTGCCGCAGAGCGTCAAAATCAATGGCGTGTTCTACCTTGCCGTCACGTTTTACCTCGGTAATTGCATTGGGGAACAGCTTGCCAATCAGCTCAATGTTGCGCTGTACACCGTCAAGGCTGTGCATTTTTAGAGTTTCCATTTTATTCTCCTAATCTCATAAACACACAAATATTCGTTTTATTTCCACTGTACTCTCTCAATAGATGCTCCTAATTCGTATTGCATCTTCAATCCAATCTTCGAGATTATTACGAATATCGTTATAAGCATTCCACGGATTCGGATCATAACATGGAACAATATCAGCAAAATTTTTTCCATTAAGCTCGAATTGAGCAAACGGATTAGCCCCCTTCCTACAAATACCCATGCGCGGGTCACGGATGTTATGTATATAAATTCCGAGTAATCCCTTTCCATCTGCCCATGCTTTTCTTATCTCATATTGAACCCACGGTCTGGAAGCTGTTTCTGTTCCAATCAAAACAACGACGCAGGAACGATATTTCATGTTGTTATCTATCCATTTTTCGATTTCTCTGTCACCAGAACGTTTAATTTTCTCCCATTCGTTTGGTGAAACTGGAGAATTATCCTCAAGCATACCAATATTTCTGATTTGCTGAACTCGCATCACATCGTTCGCATAATGGAAGCTATAAAAAATCTGTCGCTTTTCCATATTAAATCACTCCTGCATATTTCAACGATACAATTACCACTCCAATGGCAATAATGGGAGCATAGAACATCCAGATGCTTGGAGACTGCAAGCATTTAAGCCATGTTGCATTTGCATCATAAAGCTCCGTATTTGAACATCTCGAATCCAAAGAAAAATCCGGAACAATTTTTTCTTTCCGTACCTTTTCGTACAGAATCCGATACTGCTTTTCTAATTTGAGATAGTATGTATCCATCATCAGAAAGCAGATTACTGGAAGAAACGCAATCAATAATATCCATGCGCTCACCTCTGTAAAGGAAATCGCTGCTATCCCTGTCACAATAGTTGCTGCAAATCCTTTGTAAATTGCTGCTGATGTTGACATACGATCAATGACACCCTGTATCATCTGAAGATGCACGACCTTGTCTTCATGCCTTGTTTTTTCATTTACTTCCAGCTCAGTTTCAGTATCCATTATTTCATTCCTCAATGATTATTCAGCCAGTCTCTAAGAGGATTTATTGTACGATTTCCCTTTTCGTCTTCAGTCACAACATAATAGCCCCTTTGTACTGGGGTTCTATCTCTATAAAATTCCGTTCCGTCATAATAAGCGATATATGGATATATCTGCATGTACTCATTTCCCTTATAGGAAGAATCATCATATCCTTTCCGTTTTAATGGTAATATGGCGATATCTTCACTGCTAAACTCCTGAGAATCTCCATATCCAAGTTCCCAATTGCACCATTTTGATTCCACTGCTCCATCCGTTGCAAGAAGAATAAATTTATCGCATTGACGAATGCGCTCTTTTATTTTTGATGCTGTCACACCAGAAGTCACACTTGGCATAGAAGAATCTTTGCTGTCAATGTAAGCTTTGACATTGTAGTTCTTCTCCAAAAAACCAATGAGGCCGCTTAAATCCTCAAGATCATCGTGTTTATGTGAAATAAAAACTGTCGTTTTTCCAAAATATGATTTGTAAAGGTTAGCAACCTCCATAGATGCAGAATCCAATCTTACCCCTTCTCTATAATTTGAGAATTGACCGCTTTCTAAAATTCGCTTCATTTTTATTTTCCCCTTTCCCGTTCATCTTTCATGGCATTCAGCATTTGCACCATCTCAAATTTCTTCTTCGGTTGCTTTTCCTTACGGATTTTAGCTTCCAGTGCCACAATCTGTTTTTCCAGCTGCTCTCGCTGCTTCTGCTGCTCCACACCGTCTTTCAGGGACGCACTTTCTCCTGTGCCAAGCGCATCACCTGCGATCTGACGGACAAAGTTCTCGTATACGGCATCCAGCGTAAGCCCTTCCAGATGCACCGGCAGGTCGTCCTCGTCCAGCCAGTCCGTAGAATAATAGCGGTCTACCCTAAAGGCCGTCTTGCCCGCCGCAGCCTCCTTGTAGCCGATGACAGCACGATACTTGCCCTCGTATTCCAGCAAAAAGAGGATGTGATACGGAATTTCCCGGTCGATCTGGCGCAGCACACTCTCGTCCAACTCCGGGGCAGACAGCCGCACCTCGACCACCTCGATCTCCGTCACCTGCCCGCCAGCAGCCAGATTCAGGGTGGTAGTCGCAATCTTATTGCGCCAGTAGATGATCCTGATCTGCTCGACAAAGGCTCTCTTCATAGCCGGGGTAACGGCAATGTTCTCATAGAACTTCTGCTTCGGGATACGTTTATTGAACTCAGTAGATAATGGAAAGTCAAGCACGTTTTTCACCTCTATGCGTTCATTTCACAACAAGAAAGCAAATCAACTCAAAATCATCCAGTCCGGACACCTGACTGAGCAATGCCGTTGTTCCGCCCGCAGAGAACAGGCTGTCGATGTCGTTTTCTTCTTTGACATTAATGATCGAATCAATGGCTTCACTCAGCAATTCGGACATTTCTGCCATGTCCTTTCCGTCGTCTGTTTCTCGATTGAAGCGTTCGTACACCTCTTTGATTGGCTCAGACTTTCCACGGCACAGCAGCCGGATATCGTCCAGCATCTTTTTGGGGTTCAGATAGTCGCAGACGATCTGCCCATCCATTCCGATGTAGACCATGTAGAACGGATGGATACGGTTGCGATTATCCGCATTGACGCTGTTATTGATGTTTTTCAGAACGAAAATCACGCCCTCCGGCAGTTCATCCGTAGCCGGAACCACCGCATGAAGTCCACGAGGCTTCTTGTCCAAATCACCGTTGTGCTTGATGTAATCCAGTAGGTCGAGCCGGAACTCGTTCAGTCCCAGATCCATAATAGAGATACCGTCCGACATATCTTCGATGTCAACGACCTCTTCCTGCAAGCGTTTCAGCTGTGCTTTGCGGTACTCCAAATCGCCCTTTTCTTCGGGGTTGATAAGGTCATCATCGCCGGTGGAGGTCATAACGGTGATTTTCATGCGGGTCTCCACCCTGGATTTCAGGTTGATGTAATCGTCCAGCGTCAGATCAGGCCAGAAGTTCACAAGCTGGATGTACTGGTTTCTGCTGCCGATACGGTCGATTCGTCCAAAACGCTGGATGATGCGTACCGGGTTCCAGTGAATGTCATAGTTGATCAGATAATCGCAGTCCTGCAAGTTCTGGCCTTCGGAAATGCAGTCTGTCGCAATCAGCACATCAATCTCCGTGGTACTACCGGGCATCAGAACATCCCGGTCTTTGGAGATGGGAGAAAAACAGGTCAGTACATTGTTGAGTGTTGCCTTGAAGCCCTTGATCGTGGTTCGCCCATCAATCGATCCGGTAATGACAGCGGTATCTAGCCCATACATCTGCTTTACGAATGTACTCACATTGTCAAAGAGGTACTCTGCAGTATCCGAAAATGCAGAAAAAATCAGCACTTTCTTGTTGCCGGCATTGATCGGATGCTCAATTTTTTCGGACAGCAGCTGGAACAGTTCTTGTAGCTTTGTGTCGTGCTGCGGTGTGATATCTGCCACCATAAAGGTCAACAGCTCCAGAATTTCTGCATCTTTCCGAAGTTCATCACGCCAACTCTTCCAATCCATATCCGCAAGATCGATTTTGACTTTTTTGCCGACGGTGAAAAAGTCAGTGTTTTCATCGTCCATGTCAAAATCGTCTCCGGCCATGTCGTACATATCCAACTCGGCGTGGCCGGAGCGTTCAAACTGGTCAATGGACTGAATCGTACCATCAATCAGTTTCTTGATGCGCATCAGGGTCAGCTGGAACGAATGTACAGAACTTTCCAGCCGTTTCAGCAGGTTAATACTCATCAGCCTGCAAATGCCCTGCTCGCGACCTCTCTGGGTCAGATTCTCGCCCTTATTGTGCGTCAGCTCCTGATATTTCTGGATCTTACTTGCGAAGATATAGTTGGAGGGCATATAGACGCACAAGCTCAACTGTATCAGCTGCTCGTAAATCTCATTGTAGTTGATGGCATTATTCAGGTCTGTCAGGCATGGCCGAACAGAGATCGGCTTCAACCGCTCCGGGAACTTTCCGATAGCGTTGGTGTTGTAGTACTTCTCGATATGCTTCCGAGAACGTGCGATGGTCACACTGTCCAGCAGCTCAAAGAAGTCGAAATCCAATGTCCGCAGCAGCGCATCCGTGGTTCTCTCTTCTGGTTTCAGCTTGCTCCATGCGTTAAAAGCTTTCTGCGCCTGTTTGAAGATGTCCTCAATGCTCTTTGAGGTGTTCAGTCTCTCATCCAAATACTCGGAGTTGCCCTCATAGGCAAGGGCCAGCTGATTTTTCAAATCCACAAAGCGGTTGTTGACAGGCGTTGCCGAAAGCATCAGCACCTTGGTCTTGACTCCGGCACGAATCACCTTGTCCATCAGACGCTGGTAGCGGTTGTCCTGCGTCTTGCTGTGCGTACCGATGCCGTTGCGAAAGTTGTGGGATTCATCAATGACGACCAGATCGTAGTTGCCCCAGTTCAGGCGATCCAGATCGAGGCCATTCGATTTTCCGCCACTTCTGGACAGGTCTGTGTGGAACAGGACATCATAGTTCAGCCGATCCGATGCAATCGGGTTGTTCACATAGTTGTCCTTGTAGGTATTCCAGTTCTCTGCCAGCTTTTTGGGGCACAGCACAAGAACCGACTTGTTTCGATTCTCATAATACTTTACGACAGCCAGTGCGGTAAATGTCTTGCCAAGACCAACACTGTCCGCAAGGATGCAGCCGTTGTACTTTTCCAGTTTATTGATGATGGCAAGCACCGCATCCTTCTGGAAGTCGTACAGCAGACTCCAGATTTTGCTCTGCTTAAAGCCGGTTGCCTCATTCGGCAGTTCATCTTCTGAGATGTCGTCCAAAAACTCGCTGAATACATGATACAGCGTCATAAAATAGATGAACTCCGGGGAATTTTCAGCATAAGCCGTGCTGATATTCTCCAGAACTACATCTGTGACATCCTGCATTTTGTCCCGGTCGTTCCAAAGAGTATCAAACAGCTTCATGTACTGCTGCGCAAACGGAGCCTCCATGCAGTTGACCATGTTGTAGCTGTTATTTCCACGCTCACAGCCAATATCGACCGTTGTAAAGCCGCCAATCGGCATATAGGCGGTCTGTGCTGCGCCGGAATCCACGGTCATAAAGCCAGCCATGTTTTCGCCGGTAGTGTTCGATTTGAACGTTGCCTTTTTTCTGATCCAGTCTGCGCATTCCTTTGCAATGGCTCTCTGGGTCATCTCATTGCGCAGTTTGATTTCAAACTCTGTACCGTAAAGGCTCGTTTCACGGGAAATGCGGGGAATATAGAACTCCCGCTTCTGCTTTTCAGCCTTTTCTTTCACAAAAGTGGGCGATGTAAAGATAAATTCAAACTCATCTATGGTTTCCAGCTGCTTCTTCAGCTCTTTATACGCATACATCGAAAAGCAGGCTGCCGCAATAGACACCCTGCTGCCTTTTTTGATTTCCACCCGCAGATCATCTCGAACGGTATTGGTGATGTTATCCAGAATTTTCATATCATCCACCGGTTTTATGCTTATCCGTATTTTTTATAGTCTTGACTATGAAGGCGCTCTTACAAAACTCTATTTCTATTATATCACCCACTTTTTCCCCTGTAAACGAAAAAGCTGACGGTGTGTAGTGTGCAGCATCCATCAGCTTTTCGTGATACAAAAATCGGCACTCGCTTTTCCAGCGGGTGCCGATTCTGTTACCCTATAGTGCGCTTTGATTTTTGGCGTAAGTGGCGTAAGTTTGGCGTAAATCCGTTTTTGCACGCTCCAAAAATCAAGTGTTCATGCGGGTTTTTGGCAGTTATTAGTACATGCCGCCCATACCGCCCATGTCACCGCCAGCGGCAGCAGGAGCAGCCGGGGGTTCGGGCAGATCGGCCACGAGGCTCTCGGTGGTCAGCACCATCTCAGCGACGGATGCTGCGTTCTCCAGAGCGGAGCGGGTGACCTTGGTCGGGTCAACGATGCCGGCGGCGATCATATCCTCGACGTAGACTTCATTCTGAGCGTCAAAGCCGTAGTTGGGCTTGTTGGCAGAGATGATCTTGTCGATGATGACGCTGCCCTCGAGGCCGGCGTTCTTGGCGATCTGGCGCAGAGGAGCTTCCAGAGCCTTCAGGACGATCTTAGCGCCGGTGCGCTCGTCGCCTTCCAGCGTATCGCACAGCTCACGGACAGCAGGGATGGCGTTGATGGGAGCAGTGCCGCCGCCAGCAACGACGCCTTCCTGAACAGCAGCCTTGGTTGCGTTCAGAGCATCCTCGATGCGGAGCTTCTTGTCCTTCATCTCGACCTCAGTAGCAGCGCCGACCTTGATGACAGCCACGCCGCCAGCCAGCTTTGCCAGACGCTCCTGCAGCTTCTCGCGGTCGAAGTCGCTGGTAGCGGCCTCGATCTGGTTGCGGATCTGACCGATGCGGGATGCGATAGCGTCCTTGTCGCCGGCGCCGCCCACGATGGTGGTGTTCTCCTTGGTGACCTTGACCTGACGGGCATGACCCAGCATGTCAACGGTAGCATCCTTCAGCTCGTAGCCGAGGTCAGCAGAGACGACGGTGCCGCCGGTCAGGGTAGCAATATCCTGCAGCATCTCCTTGCGGCGGTCGCCGAAGCCGGGAGCCTTGACAGCCACGACGTTCAGGGTGCCGCGCAGGCGGTTGACGATGAGGGTGGACAGAGCCTCGCCCTCAATGTCCTCGGCCACGATGAGCAGCTTCATGCCATTCTGCATGACCTGCTCCAGCAGAGGAACGAGGTCCTGAATGACGCTGATCTTCTTATCGGTGATGAGGATGGCGGCGTTGTCCAGAACAGCCTCCATCTTGTCGGTATCGGTGACCATATAGGGGGTCAGGTAGCCGCGGTCGAACTGCATACCTTCGACGATCTCGTTGTAGGTCTCGGCAGTGGTCTTGTTCTCCTCGATGGTGATGACGCCGTCGGAAGTGACCTTCTCCATGGCCTCGGCGATGAGACGGCCGATCTCGGGGTCGCCTGCAGAGATGGTGCCGACGCGGGCGATGTCGTTGGAGTCCTTGACCTTCTGGCTGTGTGCCTTGATGGTCTCGACGGCCTTAGCGACAGCCTTGCTCATGCCGCGGCGGATGTCCATCGGGTTTGCACCGGCAGTGACATTCTTCATGCCCTCGGTGACCATAGCCTGTGCCAGAACGGTCGCGGTGGTGGTGCCGTCGCCTGCGGCGTCGTTGGTCTTGGTAGCGACCTCACGCACCAGCTGTGCGCCCATGTTCTCGAACTCGTCCTTCAGCTCGATCTCTTTTGCGATGGTCACACCGTCGTTGGTGATGACGGGGGCGCCGAACTTCTTGCTCAGCACCACGTTGCGGCCCTTGGGGCCGAGGGTGATCTTAACAGTATCTGCCAGAGTGTCGATACCGGCACACAGTGCCTTGCGGGCTTCCTCGCCCTGCTTGATCTGCTTAGCCATATTTTATCGCTCCTTCGTAAAAGCTTGATTATCCAGTGTGAGGGAAAGACGCTTACTCCACGATGGCCAGAATGTCGGCCTGACGCACGATGGTGCATTCTTCGCCGTCCACCTTGACCTCGGTGCCGGAGTACTTGCTGGTGAGCACCTTGTCGCCCACCTTGACAGTCATCTTGACTTCCTTGCCGTCCACGACACCGCCGGGGCCAACGGCCACGACCTGTGCCACCTGGGGCTTCTCTTTGGCGCTGCCGGTCAGGATGAGGCCGCCCTTGGTGGTCTCCTCGACCTCAACAGTCTTGATAACAACACGGTCTGCAAGAGGAATGATCTTCATCGTTCTTGCCCTCCTATTATAAATATAAAAGATAAACTGTTTTATGTCCCGGGGGCTGCGCCCTTCCGGTTCTTTAGCACTCCTTTTCTTTGAGTGCTAAGTGTATTGTACTCATCTTGGAGTCAAAAATCAAGGGGTTTTGCAAATTTCTTTGTTAAGTTTTTATGTCCTTTCCATGAGCCTGTCGAGTGTCTGTTCTTTTTGCCCTCGCCATGTACGAACAATGTACGCTCCATCTGCCTTTCAGATAGCAAAAAACGCACCCGCCATAAGACCAGTGCGTTAAACTATAGGGGGATCATCTCTCTATTTGGGCAATTCCGGTCCACCTTCATATTTTCGCTCCGAAACACAGTGCAGTCAAAGTACTTGACTTTGTCAAGTAACAGTGCTATAATGCTTTCCATTCAAACGCAGAAGGAGTTGACGAAATGGAGCCATCCACGGTATCTTCCTGCATTCTGACCCTGCACAGAGAGTTTGCCGCTTACACGACCCAGCGGTTACAGGAACTGGGTCTGAGCTTCGGACTGATATATTTTGTCATTTATGTAGGAAAGCATCCGGATTGTACGCCTTCGGAACTGACCAAAGCTCTTCATCTGGATTGGGGTCACTCCCAGCGCAGCCTGAACAAGCTGGCCGAAGACGGCTTTCTGACGAAAGAAAAGAATGGGCGCAGCTACCACCTGAAGCTGACCCAGAGGGGTGAAAACGCCTTTGTGGTCTGTCATCAGGTCTTTATCGGCTGGGATGCGCAGAGTCTGGGCGGACTGACAGCGCAGGAGCGGCAGCAGCTGCTGACATTACTGCAAAAAGCAGTGCAAAAGAAAGTGTGCAAATGATGTACGAAACGATCTTGAGTCCGATCCATTATGGTGGGGTGCAGCTGAAAAACCGCATTATTTTTGCGCCGACAACATTCGGGCTGTCGGATGAAGAATACCTTGCAAAGATCCGTGCCATTGCACAGGGCGGCTGTGCCATGATCATCGTGGGCGATGTCCCGGTGGGCAAAAGCAAATTTGAAAAATCTCTATTTGACACCAAAGGCTTTGCATTCTACCAGCAGGTCGTGAAAATCGCCCATGATGCGGATTGCAAAGTCTGTGCTCAGCTGCACCAGAGCGATTCCAACCTGCTGGCGATGTTCAAATACATTCCCGGTCTGCTGCTGAAGAAGATCACCCCGGATCAGCTGCGGGAAAAGCTGAACGCCGAAGTCGCTCCTTACATTACAAAGATGTCCAAACGGAAGATCCATGAAATCATCAGCGGGTTTGGAAAAGCGGCAGTGCTGGCAAAACAGGCCGGTTTTGATATGATGCAGGTGCATGGCGACCGGATGTGCGGCAGTTTCAGTTCGGCCATCTTCAACCACCGCACCGATGAATACGGCGGCAGCGCAGAAAACCGCGCCCGTTTTGCGGTGGAAGCGGTTTCGGCTGTCCATGCAGCGGTTCCGGGGATGCCCATTGATTACAAGCTGGCTGTCCGGCAGGAAACCCCGCACTTTGGCAATGCCGGTGTGGTGGAAGAAGAACTGCCGGTGTTCGTTCCGCTGCTGGAGCAGGCGGGTGTGACCAGCTTCCATGTAACGCTGGCAAACCATTCCGCATTGGAAAACACCATCCCGCCCGCCGATCATCCCTATTTCAGCCAGCCGGGATGCTTCCTCAAATTCTGCGATGAGGTGCGGCAGTACACCGACCTGCCCATCTGTGGTGTCGGTGGTCTGAACGACCCGGATCTTGTGGAGCAGCAGCTCGCCAGCGGACGCATCCAGTGCGCCGCCATGAGCCGCCAGCTTCTGGCAGATCCGGATTGGGTGAACAAGCTGAAAAACGGGCAGGCGGAACAGATCCACCGCTGTCTCCGCTGCAACAAGAAGTGTCTGGGCGGGCTGATGGCACATCAGGGAACTCGCTGTGTTTATGATGCTTTGCGAGAAAAAGAAGCAAAAAACGCATAAACCCACCCGACAAAAAATCACGATATACTTAACAAAAAGACATTCACAAAGGAGAAGCTATGAGTTACGCGATCGTATACAGCAGCAAAACAGGCAACACAAAAATCTTGGCAGATACGCTGCACGACTGCCTGCCGCAGGAAGGCTGCGATTATTTCGGCATCCCGGATCCTGCCGCCATGGAAGCGGACACCCTTTATGTGGGCTTCTGGACGGACAAGGGAAATGCCGATGAAAGCACTTCGGACTTTTTGAAGCAGCTGCACGGCAAAAACATCTTTCTCTTTGGCACGGCCGGTTTCGGCGGCAGCAAAGAATACTTTGATAAGATCTTGAAAAAGGTGGAGCATTCGCTGGACAAGAGCAACACTGTTTTCGGCTGCTATATGTGTCAGGGCAAAATGCCGATGTCCGTACGCCAGCGGTACGAAGAGATGAAAAAGCAGCCGATCCATCTGCCCAATCTGGATGCCATGATCGAGAATTTTGACAAGGCTCTTTCTCACCCGGATGCGGATGACCTGGAGCAGCTGAAACAGGCTGTAAGATAACGGAAAAGGCGGCGGCTTCCCTTGACAAGGAAAGTCGCCGCCTTTGTTGATCCTCCGATGAGCCCCTAAAGAAACGTGCAGGGCGCTTCTCATACTTTTATTTTACACGTTGGCCCGCTGGGCCATGAACCGCTCATAGGCCGGTTTGGGCAGCAGGACGCGCCCGGCTAGCGGCTTGAGCTGGGCGGTGATGGCGTCGCAGGGAGCGCACTCGCCGTCGGCGGTCGCCACGATAGGGCCGCGTCCGTCTGCCGGGCGCAGGGAGACGCACTTTGCCCGGCGGTAGATGAAGTAGGGCTTTGCCTGTTCCGTCAGCTCACCGTTCCGGAAGTGCCTGCCGCTCTTGTACATCCCCAGCAGGCGGGCGATCGTCAGGCGGCTCACCCTGCGGATGATAAAAACGTCCAGCCAGCCGTCGTCGGGCTGAGCCTCGGGGGCCGCATAAAAACCACCTCCATAGGTGCGGCCATTGCAGACAGCACACATCAGGCAGTCCACCGTCAGCTCCTCGCCGTCGATGGTGAAGGTCACGTTCCGGCCGATGTGGCCGCAGAGCTGCTTGACGATGGAGAGCGCATAGGCCATCTCGCCGCCGCAGAACGGGATGCGCCGGAACTGCGGGATGCCGTAAGCAACCTGCGCATCGAGCCCGGCGGCGCAGATGGTCGCCGAAAGGCCGAGATCGGTCTGCATCAGATCAATGTCCACCTCGCCGCCCGCCAGCTGGGCGTCGAGGTCATTGAACTCTTCCCGCGTGCCGTAGGTGCGCAGAAAATCGTTGCCGCTGCCAAAGGGCAGACACCCCACTGCTGCGAGTCCGCACCCCTGCGCCCCGGTCAGCGCCTCGTTGAAGGTGCCGTCGCCGCCCGCTGTCCAGATGCGCACCGGCTCACCGTCGGCCTGCGCGGTGTGCGCCGCCTCAGCGGCCAGCTCCCGGGCATGGCCCGCGTACCGGGTCACAACGACCTTCCTTTTTTCCGGCGGGATGCCCGCCCGCTGGGCTGCGGCCTGGATGGCCGGGGCCAGCTCAGCAGTGCAGTCCCGCTTGCCTGCGGTGGGGTTGAGCAAAAACAGATAGCGCATTCGGCTTCCTCCTCTGGTGGTTCCTGCCCTCTATCATAGCGGAAAACCAGAGCAGATGCAAGAGCTTTTCAGCCGACACCCGCCGTCTGCGTCTCCTGCACCACGATCGTGCCGTCCTCGGCGCAGTCTGCCGTCCAGTGCTGTCCGAGGCTCACACTGCCGGAGGCGATCTGGTCGGCAAAGGCCTGCTCCACGGCCCGGTCTACCTGTCGGCGCAGCTCTCGCGCACCATAGGGCGAATGTGCTTTTGCCGCCAGCGCCGGGCCGACCCTGGCCGTGTGGGTCAACTGATAGCCGCTGCGGGCAGCACGCTCTTCCAGCTGGCCCAGCAGCTTTTCGGCGATGGAGCAGAGGCTCTGCTCCTCCAGCGGGCGGAAGACGATGAGCTCATCCAGACGGCCCACCAGCTCCGGCCGGAACCACTTTTTCGCCTCGGCAACGGCGGCTTCCGACTGCTTTTCAAAGGCGGCTTCGCTTCCCGCCCCGAAACCCAGCGGTGCGCTCTGCCCGGCGAGGAATCGTGCGCCGAGGTTGGAGGTCAGCAGGACGATGGTGTTGCGGAAATCCGCCTTGCGGCCCATGGAGTCGGTCAGCTGGCCGTCCTCGAGCATCTGCAGGAGCACATTCTGAATATCCGGGTGCGCCTTTTCGATCTCGTCAAAGAGCACCACGCTGTAGGGGCGGCGTCGGACGGCCTCAGTGAGCTGACCGCCCTCGTCGTGGCCCAGATAGCCCGGAGGCGCACCCAGCAGACGCGCCACGGTGTGCTGCTCCTGATACTCCGACATATCGAACTTGAGCAGGGCTTTCTCGCTGCCGAACCAGCTCTCCGCCAGCGCCTTTGCCAGCGCAGTCTTGCCGACGCCGGTCGGCCCGAGGAAAAGCATCGCACCGATCGGCCGGCCCGGCTCCCCAAGCCCGGTGCGGCTGCGCCGGATGGCCCCGGCCACGGCAGCGACAGCCCGGCTCTGGCCCACGACTTCGGCGTTCAGGCGCTCTTCGAGGCGGGCCAGCCGTTCCCGCTCCTTTTCGCCCACCCGTTCTGCCGGGACGCCGCTGGCCTGCGCCACCACCCGGGCAATTTCCTTCCGGCTGAGGACGGGGTCTTTCTCCCCTTCCCGCTCGGCCCGGATGCGCACCGCCGCGCAGGCTTCGTCCACGAGGTCGATGGCCTTATCCGGCAGACAGCGCCCCGGCAGATACCGCACCGAGAGCTCCACGGCCTCCCGCAGGGCTTCGTTGGGCAGGCGGACGCCGTGATACCGCTCGTAGCGGGGTGCCAGACCTTCCAGTATATCCACGGCCTGCTTCGGCGTGGGCTCTTCGATTTGGACGCGGCCAAATCGGCGCTCGAGGGCGGCGTCCTTCTGGATGTGGGTGCGGAACTCCTGATTCGTCGTCGCGCCGATGAGCTGCAGTTCACCCCGGGCCAGCACCGGCTTTAAGATGCTGGCTGCGTCGATAGCCCCCTCTGCCGCACCGGCGCCGACGATGGTGTGGAACTCATCCACGAAGAGGATGGCGCTGCCGTCCCGGACGAGTTCTTCCAGCAGTCTTTTACCCCATCGTATCATCGTCATTTTCTCCCCAAAATAT